>OEQY01000003.1_pt1 | contig 227708 bp, 174 predicted proteins | sample 1539871 | NCBI WGS metagenome assembly OEQY01 (sample SAMEA3891877, study PRJEB23780) | metagenome | biome: terrestrial biome; feature: animal house; material: Caecal content | place: Italy | collected 2015-05-05 | reverse complement strand
AGGATTTATTGTCGGTGGTTGCATAGGTGTGTTGGCATGGGCGTTTTTGCAAAATTTTGCACAACTGCAACCTCCCTACTACCTGCTGACAAACGGCGCAAACAACAGCCTTGCCGCTTCTTTGGAAATTTTGACCTATCTGAAAAACAGGCAGTTGGAAGGCGAAGTACTGCACGGCGACACAGACCACATTGCTCGCAGAATAACGCAACTGTGCAAATTGGGCAAAGCACGCAAAAAACTTGCCGACATGCGTCTTGGAATGATAGGGAAACCTTCCGATTGGCTGATTGCCTCGGTGCCCGACTACGCCACAGTAAGAAAACTGTTCGGCACGGAAATAGAGGACATAGACCTTGCGGAATTGGAAAATATGTCCAAGACCATGCATCCGTCGCAAAAGCAACTTCCCGACGGCGCCTTTGACAAATCGGAATTGGAAAGTTCGCTTAATATTTACGAATGCGTGAAACAGATTGTGGAAAAACACCGTCTTGACGGGTTTGCATTGCGCTGTTTCGACCTGCTTTCCGACGTGAAGATGACGGGATGCATGGCGTTGGCTTTCTTAAACAGCGAAAATACCGTTGCCACCTGCGAAGGCGACCTTATGGCAATGCTTTCCATGTGCGTACTGCGTGCCGTGTGCGGAAAACCATCTTTTCAGGCAAATCCTTCTCGCATAGAAACGGCGGAAAACAGCGTTGTTTTTGCCCACTGTACGTTGCCCCTTTCCATGACGGAAAGTTTCAAACTGGACACGCATTTTGAAAGCGGCATAGGCGTTGCCGTGCGTGGCAAAATGCATGTCGGCGACGTTACCGTGTTGCGTCTTTCCTCCGACCTGAAACACTACTTCTTGAGTAGCGGACAAATTACAGGCAACTTGGAAGAGGATAATTTGTGCAGGACGCAAATACGTGTGCATCTTGACGAGGACGTGAAACTGCTGTTGCAACGCCCCTGCGGAAACCACCACGTCATTTGTTACGGAAACTGTTGCGACAGCGTGGAAATGCTGCTTGACAGTTACGGATTGGTGCGTGTACGGTAGAAGCCGCATTTCCCTTTGTTTGAGGTTTTGCAGAGTCAATCAAATTGCAAGTTTACCGGACGTCACAGGCAAAGTGAGTTGTTTTACCCGCTTTCCCGTGGCGTTTTTTGTATTTTTTTTGCAAAATTTGTAACAATTTGTTGTAAAATTGTTTACAAACAGTTGCAATGACATTAAAATGTAATAAAGTATACTTCAAAGAGCGAAACTTATGACAAGGGAAAAATTCAACGAATTACTGAAAAACATCAAGGACGAAGACAACTTCCGCCTTTTTCACGACGAATTTTGTCCGTTGGCAACAAAGTTTTGTTTGTATCAGTACGGAAACAAAGAAGTTGCAAAAGCCATGTCGGAAGATTTTTTTCAGTACATACGCACAACGGACCTGCCTTACATACAAAACCCCGAAGGGTGGTTGTACTCCATGTGCAAACAGTTGGGCAAAAAAAATTCGGAAAACAACCCCACTGTAAACGAACAGGCAAAGTTGTTTTCCGACTTCAACGACGAAATGTCGGTGGAAATCTGGCATGCCATGGGACAATTGACGGAAAGCGAACGTGACGTGGTGATTTTGAAATGGTTTTGCGGATACACCCTCAAAGAGGCGGCAAACATCATGGACAAACCCTACGATACGGTAATTAAAATGCACAACCGCCTTAAAGGAAAACTCAAAAACATTTTGTCGTCAAACTAGTTTTTCGGAAAATTTCTGCAAAAAAACAACACCGCTTGCGCAACGCAAGCGGTGTTTTTGCTGTAAAAACACCTCTGCCGTGTACCTGCGCCACGTCAAAAGGCAACGTTCTTTTGCGGAACTTGTTTCAAAAAGGTGTGCCGCCCGAAGCATAAACCTCGGACGGCACACTATTTAAGGAAGGGACTGTAGTTGAAAGTTATTGAGCGGACGCTTGGCTTTGCCTTTGTTCTTTCAGGGATTCAAGGTAGGCACGTGCTTCCGCTTCCGCAGTTGCAAGGGCATTTTCCAACGTTTCTTTTGCAGAAGCAAGCGTCGCTTCGGCAGATGCCCTGATTTCTTCCACTTCGGCAAGTTGCTCTTCGGTGAGGTCGGCTTTGATGTTTTCCAACATTGCGTTTGCCCGCTCCGTAAGCAACGCTTCCGCCTCATACAGGGGTGCCGCCGAAAAACCTTCGTTGCGGTACTTGTCGGCAAGGTCTTTGAGTTGCCGTGCCGTTTCTTTCATTTCGTTGATGAAACCTTTGGCATTTTCCGTTACGACGGGGGGAAGCAACGACTCGGCAAGTGTGGCAAATTGTTGAGCAGAAGTTGCCACAAGTTGAATTTCATCGGCGTACTCTTCGGCAAAGGCTGCAACTTCCACCGTCAGTTGGGCTTCTATGTCGTGCAGAGCCTGCGTCAAAGCCTCTTTGTGTTGTGCCACCAACTCGCCCGCTTCGCTGTTTTCAAACAGTTTGTTGGCGTACGCTTCGATACTTCTTACCGTTACTTCGCCGTCAGCATTGCGTATGTTTTCAACTTCCTCTTCGGAAAGGTTCAACGCTTGAACGACAACGGCAATTTGTTCCTCCGTCAGCGGTGTTTCGGAAACGGTCTGCATGTATTTTACAACGTCGGCAATGGCTCCGATACCGTGCGCACTCCACGAGTACATTTCGTACATCACGCCGTAGTACACTGTTGTGGGATGTTCCAAAGCGTGCAATGTGTAATAGGCTGCGTAGATGCTGTCCAACGTTTTGGCTGCAAGTTGGTCGTACACCTGGCTTGCTGCGGCTTTTGCCTGCTCGTAGGTTCTGGTGGCAAATTCCGCAATGTTTTCGCTTGCCGCAGTCAGCATTGCCATCAGTTGCTTTGTGTCAAGTTTGACGGCTGCTTCCAACGTTACCTGTCCTGTTTCCGATGCCGACACCGCCAAACGGAATTGCGCAAAACCGAGGTTCTGAATTACTTCGTCGTCGGGATACTTTGCCTTGAATTCTTCCAGACGGCGTTGCAACGAATAGGGAAGTTCGCCGTCGGTAACAACTGTGATGCCCGCCTCTGCCGCCTGTTCCGATACTGCCGTTTCAATTTTTCCCGTCAGTTTGTCGGCGACAAATTCGCCACGCCCCGACGATACGCTTACATGTACGGCTTTGCCGTCAAACAGATAGTTGAGTTCCGCCGCCTCACGGGTGATTTGTGCAACGACGTACTCCACGTCTTTGCCCACCAAGTCTTCCACCATGCCGTACAGCAAAACCTGTCCGTCTTCGTTGGAACCGTAGACGCTGACAACCTTGTCGTTGCTGTCAACTACCATTTCTACCGAGGGATTTATGTCCAATGCCACAAAGGAATTGGCTTCGTCCCCCTTGGGTGCGCACCCTGCAAAACACACAATCAAAAGGGAAACGCACAAAACCACGGATAATATCCACGCTACTTTTTTCATAACGAAACCTCCTTTTCGTTTTTGTCTTTTCGCACATTAAACGAAATCAAAGTGCCGTTTGTTGCACACAAATTGATTTTTTTGAAATTTTCAGTTGTTGGCGTTTTGCCAATAGTCGTTGGCAGAGCCGTACTGCGCTACTATGTTTTGAACAAAGGCGTCAAAATCCGCATCGGAAATGGCTTCCCTTACCGTTTGATACATTTCGCCGTAAAATTGCAACCGCATTTGCACCTGCACGTTGAGGAAATCCGTTACCTTTTGGGCAAATTCCTGCAAACTTTGCGGAATATGCACCAAATCCTGCAATGCGGAGGCGTCCGGCCACACCAAAGAAATAAGTTGCACCAACGTTTCGCCTACCCTGTCGAAAACTTCATCGGAAATGTAGTTGGCAAGTTCTTCGAGGTGTGCTATCGCCGAAGAGGCAATATCTCCCAACTCATCCAAAAAGTGCGAAACAAGCAACCGCACGGTGTTTTTCACTTCGCCGTAGAGATAATGACTTTGGTAGTAACTTTGCAACTGTTGCTCGGAAAGCCCTTCCGCCTGTCTTTGAGAAATAAAGGGAGATTGGCGGGCAGTGTCGTTGAAAAAGTTTTTGAGGCTTTCTCCCAAAATGGACGCAAGCCCGTCGGCATCCGTTACGTTTTCCGCTACAACGGCGTACACGCCCTTCTTTTGGAAGTAGTCGTTTAGGCTGTTTGCAACGGTAGCAAGGCTTTCGCCATCCCCTCCGCTGACACGCAACGTCGCAACGTCGTCCATATCCACAAACCCTAAACGTGCCGAATAATCCACAAAAAGCGTTACCGCTTCGTCTATCGGCAACCCCAAAAGTTTTTCATACAGTCTGTCGTAGTTGAGGACAATGTCGGCGTCTTCGTTGAGGGCGACGCTGTCGGAAACGACGCCTTTTTCCGTTACAAAGGCTACTTTCGGATTGAGTTCCACAGTCACGCATGCCGATGCAGTTTGTCCTACGGGGAGAACAAAGGGAAGCACTACGGCAAGTACCAGCACGGCAGCCACCGCCGAAATCCACAGGGCAGGACGGCGGGAAAACGTGTTTGCGGATGAGGACTTCGCCCTGTCGCAACGCACGTTTGCAGGTTGCGCAGGTACTATTGCATCCAATTCGCTTTTCAATCTTTTTTTCCACGATTTCATTGTCAGTTCTCCTTCAATTCTCTTTTCAACTTTTCCACGGCACGTTTGTACTTGGACGTTACCGTACCCACGGGACAATTAAGCATGGCGGCAATTTCTCTGTGACGGTACCCCCACAAAACGTGCAACACCACGATGGTGTTTTCTTCAACATCCAGCACTCGCTGCATGGCGTCAAACACAAACGTCTGTGGCATTTCCCTGCCTTTTTCCGGCAAGTCATCCACGTTTACGGTGGATTTTTCTCGGCGCAAGGCGTCCAAAGCGGTGTTTTTGGCTATCTGGAAAATCCACGCCCTTCCGTTTGTGTGCGGTTGGTAGCAGGACGCACTGTTGCAGATTTTCAGAAACGTAGTTTGCAAACAGTCCTCGGTGTCGGCACGGTTGTTAAAGTAGGGGTACAAGAAAGCATACACGCCGTTTTTTATGCTTGCAAAAAGTTCCGCAACCGCATCGCTGTTGTTTTTTGCAATTTCCGTTATTAAAAAATCGATTCTTTGTTCTCGCATATGCTTTCCGTGGTTGTGTTTTCAGTAATTAAACGTTGCAAAGGGGGTTTTTGTTGCAAATTTTCGCTTTTATGCCACAAAAATTGTAACACAAGCGAAGTTTTTTTACAAGCACATCCAAATGTGTACAAAAGCCGTCAAAAAAGGCAAAACTTTGCACACAAAGCAGGGCAAGACGAAACTGAAAAGGTAAAAATTTTCACAGACGAAAATGACAATGCAAAACAGTTTGCACCCAGGCTCGGCACGTGGTACAATGTGTGTACAAATCAGGAGGAATGTTATGTCTCAGGTTAAACGTATGCTGGAAGGCAAACTGTACTGTTGCCTTGTGCCGGATGAAAAAAGAGAACAAATGCAAAAAAACAAAGAGGAATTTTTGGACAAATTCAACGCCACCTCTTTCGGCGACTTTGAAACAAGGCGTTCGCTTGCAAAACAACTTTTTGCACACCTTGGCGAAAACAGTTTTATCAACAAACCGTTTTTTTGCGATTACGGTTGCAACATCAGTATCGGCGACAACTTTTACGCAAACTACGACTGCATAATGCTGGACGTAAACAAAATTACCATAGGCGACAATGTTTTCATGGCTCCACGTGTGTGCGTGTACACTGCTGGACACCCCATCGACAAGGACGTGCGCAACGCACAACTCGAATACGGGTACAGCGTTACGATAGGAAACGACGTGTGGATTGGCGGCAACACCGTGATAAACCCCGGCATTACAATCGGCAACAACGTGGTGATAGGTTCCAACTCCGTTGTTACGCACGATATTCCCGACGGCGTGGTTGCGTGTGGCAACCCGTGCAGGGTAATTCGCAAAATAACGGATGACGACGCCATGTTCTGGAAAAAACAGGCGGACGATTTTTACGCAGACCTGCAAAGGGAAAAGCAAAACAAGGAGTAGATTGCGTGATTGTACGCAATTTGCCCTACCGTACTTGAAAAAATTGCACAATAAGCAGGTTTCAGGCATTTGCACAAAGTGGCAACCGCATTGAACATTGAGGTAGTTTTTTTCGAAACAGAGCGATTGCCACTGCGCAAAACAAAGGGAAAATACCTTTGGAAATTGTTGCTCGGGCAACTTGCAGACACCAAAAACTACACGAAATCAACTGTGCATGCAGATTCCCCGACAGTGGCTTTGCAACAAAAGCCTGCTTGCGTTACAATGCCGTGTCGAGTACTTAAAAAGGCTTTTGGACGTTACCCTGCGCACCGTTGGCGTGTTTTTACACGTTTGGTTACCTTAAAACAGTTGCCGTGCAAATTCTTTTGTGTTAGAATACTTCATCGTAAGGGAGTAGTTCGCTAGTTTTAGTTGTCGTGCCTACACAATGGACAATATCCAGGTTCGACATTGAAGAACGAGACTTATGCTGACGTTTTGTCGGTGTAAGGCTCGTTATTTTTTTGCTTCAAAAAAACAACCGTGCGCAAATGTTTGTGCCGTGGCGGATTTTTGACGGTGCTGCTGCAAGTTGTTTGAGTAGCGGTTGCGTGTTTTTGTGCTTTTCGTCGAAAATACAGCAGTGTTTTCGTTGAAAACGCCTGACGACGCCAAAATGCCCAAAATGCAAGAGTTGACAAGCATGAACGTCCGACCACACCAAAGAAAACAGTTGCACAAATGTTTCCATGCCCTGCCAAAAACTTTGTCGGAAACGTAGTCGGCAAGTTCTTCGATGTGCGCTATCGCCCAACGGCAAGTTGCAAAAATTGCAAATTGCCCGAACAACCTTCGGGGGAAGTATCCCGATGCTTACTCGGCAAACAACGTCCGACAAAAGACCATTTTCACACGTCGGACGGCAAAGAATGATTGAAACAATGCGGCGGTTGTCATTTTGTACGGCAATTTTTGTCAGGTACTGCAACGGTTTTTGCACTACTGTCGGTTTGAAAGGAATTACCCGAATTGCGGAGGAATAAAATATGTGGTGGAAACTTATTTTGAACAGTATTCTTTTGGGAGTGGGACTTGCAATGGACGCATGCGCCGTTTCTATGGCAAACGGACTCAACGACCCAAACATGAAAGTGCGCAAGGTGGTGCTTGTTGCGTTGATATTTGCATTTTTTCAGGCGCTTATGCCCATGATTGGTTGGATTTGCGTGCGCACTGTGGCGCAACAGTTTGACAAATTCACAGTGGCAATCCCCTACATTGCTTTGGCGTTGTTGGGGTTTATTGGCGGAAAAATGATTTACGAAGGTGTAACGCACAAGGAAAACTCCTCCGAACAGCAGTCGAACAAAAATCTTACCGCAGTTGTATTGCTTACGCAGGCTGTGGCAACAAGTATCGACGCCCTTTCGGTGGGTTTCACCGTTTCCTCCTACGACGTGTGGCAGGCATTGACAAGCGTTGCAATAATTGCATTGGTAACGTTTGCAATTTGTGTCGGAGGGGTGTACGTCGGCAAAAAATTCGGCACAAAATTGGGCAACAAAGCGGAAATTTTCGGCGGAATAATACTTATCGGTATTGGACTGGAAATTTTTATTACAGGCGTATTTTTCCCTGCAGCATAAAACAAACAAGTAAAAACAAAAATTCGCCCTACGGCGACTGTTTGCGAATACGTAAAGGAAATATGTCAGGTGTCGCCCCGTTACAACTTTGTTCAAAAGACAAATTGCAAAGGGCAAGTTTACGCAATACGGCATAAAAGATACTCGCAAAAGTCCGAAACGCCAAACAAGAAAATTTCAAAATTTAACAGAAACTTTTACCTTTTTTGTAGGATTCTCGTATACAAAACGCTCTTCTATGGTAAGATGATTGTAGTTCACATATTTCTCCTTGGTGTGTGTTTTTTTGCTTAACCTATTGTACCAGAGATTTATATGCACTTTTTCTTTTTTCTTCAGGTGTTGCACTTGAAAGTATAATTCACCTTTTCAATAAAGCAATAGTTTACTTACAAATTAACTCTGCAAAAAAAAACTGTTTTGAAACAAGTAAACACGCATAGGAAGTAAACAATCTTGCAACGCTTCCCGACGTCAGTTTTTTTCACAAATTTTTGGGCGGTTTGGGACCGCAAAACGTGTAGAAACTGCACTTTATTCCCGCATTGAAAATGTAGCGTTTTTTGTCGGCACGGCGTCCGAAATCCCTTTCGAAATCCTGGCTGGGCGACAAAAAATAGAAGTTCCACTTGTCCAACGTGCGGTACAGTTTGCCCATATCACGGGCAATTTGTCGAGCCTCCTGCACGTCTCCCAACCTTTCGCCGTAGGGGGGATTGCTTATGTGGACGCCGTAACTTTGACGTGTAACAAATTCCTGTGCGCTGCGCAAATTGAACTTTACACTGTTTTCCACGCCTGCCTGCTTGGCGTGATACCACGCAATGTCCACCGCCTTGGCGTTGACGTCTCCTCCCACAATGTTGAGTTGACGGTTTTGTCTGATGTCGTCCGCTTCCTGAAACGCAAAAGAAAGAGCGTTTTTGTCCACGCAGTTCCACTGCTGAAATGCAAAGGTGCGGTTTCTGCCGGGGGCTATTTTCAACGCTTTTATTGCCGATTCTATCGGCAATGTGCCGCTTCCGCAAAACAAATCGCAAAACATTTTGTCGGGATTCCACACCGAAAGGTCAATCAGGGCGGCGGCTGTTGTTTCCTTCAAGGGGGCGGAATACGCCAAAGTGCGATACCCTCTCTTGTGCAAACCCACGCCGGAGGTGTCCAGATTGACGGATACGGTGTTTTTTGTTATGTCCAATTCCACCTTGTATTCCGCACCGCTTTCCTCAACGCTGCCGTACTTGCGTTGAAGAACGGAAACGACGGCTTTTTTGCCTACCGCCTGAATGGAATGGTGGGCAAAAAGCAGGCTGTCCACCGCTTTTGTTACCACGGTAACTTTGCCCTGTGCGTCAATCCAATCTCCCCATGCAACGGAAGCCACTCCGTCGAATAATTGGTCGAAAGTGGTTGCCTGAAAACTTGCCAACTGCACAAGCACCCTTTCGCCGCTACGCAAAAAAACGTTGAGACGTGCCACGTCCGACCAGGAACAGTTTTCCACCGCTATTCTGCCGTTTACGGCACGTGTTTCGCCGTAACCCAACAATAGAAGTTGTCTTTTTACCACCGCTTCAAGCCCTGTGGCACAAGGTATCAGAAGTTTCATGATACAATTGTAACACACAAAAAAATCGGTGACAACACAACGGCGGAAAAAGGTCAAACGTTTTTGACAAAACTTTGTGCCCGTGTCGTGTGCAACAAAAAAAGGGCACGGCAATGCCGTAGCCCTTTTTATGTTGAAAATTTTTGTGAAAGCGTTGTTATTCCGTGCGCAAAGCCACCACGGGGTCTTTCTTTGCCGCACTGCGTGAAGGTATCAGTCCTGCAACCAAAGTAAGCAACATGCTTATAAGCACAAGCACCATTGCCACCCAGATAGGCAACACGGCGTTGAGGGTAAGAATACCCGTAAGACTGTGCAAAATCACGTTCACAAGCAGGCACAGCAGATAGGTTACCACCACTCCCAGCAAGCCGGAAGCAAATCCGATTATTACCGTTTCGGCATTGAACATGCTGGAAACGTTGCGTTTGCTTGCGCCTATTGCACGCAAAATACCTATTTCTTTTGTGCGTTCCTGTACGGAAATGAGCGTTATCACCCCTATCATAATGGAAGACACAATAAGAGAAATGGACACAAAGGCTACCAAAATGTAGGTGATGGCGTCAATGATGGTTGTTACGCTTCTCATAAGCAAACCAACGTAGTCGGTGTACTCCAACTTCTGTTCTTCCGAAACGCCTTCGTTGTAGCGTGCAATGTCCTTTTCGATGTCGTCTTTGGCGGCAAATGAAACGGCGTACAGACTGATTGAAGAGGGGGACGCCAAGTCCAGATCGCCAAGTTCGGCAAGGTTGTCGTCGTAGGTTGTGGAAGAAAACGGCATTGCCGTGTCGAAACAGTTGGCTTTTTGCTCCAATGTGTAGGAAGCAATGTCTTCGTCCAGTTTGTCGGCACGTTGCTGCTCGGTGGGCAACGTCATAATTATTTGAATTGTTTTGGTGTACGTTGCGTACCCCGGCGCAATGGTGGGAATCAACTTTTGCAACTCTTCAAAACTCAACTTGCTGAGATAGTCCTCCACCTGAGGGGATTGCGTCCCCGAAACGCTGCCTGCCATTTTGTACAAATTCAGTATTGTGGAACGCAACTGTTCTTCTTCCATGCCGTACAGTTGCGTCGTGGCTTGTTCCACCTCGGCATCGGTAGGCACGGTGTTGATGGTCAAATAAACATCGGCTTTACCCGACACGTCCAAACCGGAAACGTAGTCGGTGAAAAACTGCGCTTTCTGCTCAACGGGCAAATTGTTGTTTTGGAAGTACAGCCCCGTGAAGACGTCCACATTGGGGTTGGCTTTTTGTTCCTGCACTATCTGCGAATCCTGCGCCTGTTCTATCACGTACTGCGTAAGCGCCGAAGTGTAACAGATATTTCCCGAAAGCATGTGCGACGCAACGTCGGGGTTGGGACGGATTATTCCCACCACTTCAAGTTTCATTCCCACACTGTCGTCTTCGTACATGGAATTCAGCACGTTGTCTATTTCCGTGGCGTCGTACCACAGGTTGCCCATTTTTTGATAGCGTTCGTAATTGAAGATGGTTTTGTACTGCAAGTTGCAAATTTCTTCATACGTCCAGTGTTTTTGCGTACTTGCAGGGGGTTCCTCTCCTTTTTGAGCGGCGTCCAATATGGCATTTATTTCCTCGGTGGATTTGAGCCCCAATGCGTAAAGCGTCATGTCGTCTATTTCGTTGTTGTCGTCCACCACCAACACGATTTTGTTGGTCGGGTCGCTGTAACTGTCCGGCCAGTTGCCGAAAACAAGGTCGTACTGCGACTTCAACATTTCATTGACGACACCGCCGTCTGTGGCAGGAAGCATTTCCTCCCACATTGTGAGAGTACCTCCCGTTTGCAGCAACGACGAAAACAAACCGCTACCGGAAGTTATCATCTGCGAGATGTCCACCCCGTAGAAACTGCTTACCACTTCCATTACCAATTCCGACGTGTCGGCACGTATCACCTCGCCGTCGATGTTTTTGGTGTACACAAGCAAATCCAGATTGTATCCGTAATGTACGCCGTTCAGCGATTGCGAAACTACGCTGTTTGGGTCTTTCAGTTGATTGTCGAGATATTTTTTGTAAGCGGCAAGGTCGTTTTCCGTCTGCTGAATGTTGGAAAATGACTCCGCCAGATTGTACAACGCCATTTTTTCGTAGACGGCGTCAAGATCGTGTTCTTCCTGTGAGGTTGCCGAACCTACAAAAGACTGAAACAAACTGCCCATGTCGGTGTGCGTTTCCTGAATGGTTAGCGGATAGGAAGCCAACGTGTCTTCCTGCACGGAGGCAATGTAGTTTGTTGCCCCCTGCGAAACGGCGAAAATAAGCGCAATGCCGATTATTCCGATACTGCCGGCAAGACTTGTGAGTATTGTTCTGCCACGTTTGGAAAACAGGTTTTTGAGCGACAGCATGAAGGATGTTCCCAACGACATGGAGGGCTTTTTCTCTCTGCGTCGAAGCGTCTTTTCCGCAACTTTTTCCTGTTGCATACGGACTTCGTCCGCCTTTGTTTCCTGCTTAATTTCCTCCTGCGTGAGGGGTTTGGAATCGGACACAAGCAAACCGTCCAGCATGTTGACAACACGTGTGGAATATCTTTCGGCAAGGTCGGGGTTGTGAGTTACCATAACCACCAATCTGTCTCGGGAAATTTCCTTCAATATTTCCATTACCTGCAAACTTGTTTCCGTATCCAAGGCACCCGTAGGCTCGTCGGCAAGCACAATGTCGGGATCGTTGACAATGGCACGGGCAATGGCAACACGTTGCATCTGTCCGCCGCTCATTTCGTTGGGACGCTTGTTGTACATATTTTTAAGTCCCACGCTGTCCAACGCCTCTTTGGCACGGCGCACACGTTCGGCACGCTTCACACCCGACAATGCCAACGCCAATTCCACGTTTTGCAACGCCGTCTGGTGGGGAATGAGGTTGTAACTTTGGAAGACGAATCCCACCGAATGGTTGCGGTAGGCGTCCCAATCACGGTCGGTGAATTTTTCCGTGCTTTTTCCGTTGATTATCAAATCGCCGCTGGTGTACTTATCCAATCCGCCGATAATGTTAAGCATTGTCGTTTTTCCGCAGCCGGAAGGGCCCAAAATGGACACAAACTCGCTTGTGCGGAAACTGAGGGTAATACCCTTCAATGCGTCAACGGAAAACTCCCCCGCTTCGTACCTTTTTTTGATGTTTTTCAGTTGCAGCATTTCACAACTCCTTTGATAACGGCAGTAGTCCGCCGTCATCGTCTGCACCCTGCGGAGCAGACTGCCTTTAATACATTTTCAATATACACACCTATTCTTAACTTTTGCTGAAACGTCCGCTGTATTTTGCACGTACCGCCTGCACTTTTGCATTGCAATGCTGTGTTGAGAATGTAATTACATAAGCAAAATTCTTCCGCACGGTACTGTTTTGCATTGCACTGCCCAATTTCCACAAACGCTTTGGGCGGTTTGACGAAAAAAAGGTTTGCAACACAGTTGCGTGTTTTTTTAGGCGTTATTGTTTAGAATGGGCGGTTTAATATATGCGAGAAAAAACATTGTTGCAACGGTAATTGCGCAAAACTCACCACTTGATTTCTCGGTGTTGAAGACGAAGAAACTCGTTTGCTTTGGAAAAATGTCCGCAGCCGAAAAATCCGTGCGTTGCGGAAAGGGGGCTGGGATGCGCCGCCGTCAGTACCAGATGCTGTGGATTTGTGATGAGATCACGTTTTTCCTGCGCATTTCTGCCCCACAGCATAAAGACCATGCCTCTTTCACGTGCGTTGAGATAGCGTATCACTTGGTCGGTGAAAATTTCCCACCCCTTGCCTTTGTGAGAATTGGGCATTTTTTCGCGCACGGTAAGTACTGTGTTCATAAGCAACACGCCCTGCCTTGCCCACGGGGTAAGGTCGCCGCCCACAATGCAACTGTCGTGTCCCAGGTCGTCCCTTATTTCCTTGAAAATGTTGACAAGACTCATTGGCGGAAGCACTCCTTTGGGGACGGAAAAACACATGCCCATTGCCTGCCCCTCGTTGTAGTAGGGATCTTGCCCCAAAATTACAACGTTGACGTCGTTGTAGGCGGTGTTGTCGAAGGCGTTTAGTATAAGTTTTTTGGGTGGATACACCTTGTGCGTGGCGTATTCCTGTTGTAAAAAACTTTTCAACTGCCTGAAATAGGGCTTTTCAAATTCCCCGAGGAATAATTGTTCCCAACCGTTGTAGTCCCTTTGCATATTTTCTCCTTAATGTTGAAAAACACAACTGTTTTACAAAATTATACCATACTATTTTTGCAAATACAAATATTGTTTCTACAAAAAACCGTTTTTGCACTTTTTGCGGGAAGTTTTCTGTCGACATCCTTCAAATAACGGCGAAATGTCGCAAAAAGTTGCAACCGTACAAAAAAATTAGTTGCAAGCATCACAATACGCCCTTTGAAAAGGTCAGCCTTTTCGTGCAAAAAAACCGCAACACGCAAAACCGTTTTTGCATTGCTTTGCACAAAAGAGTTTGTGTTTGCCTGCAAAAATACCGTAGGAAAATGTTTTTTCAACACACGGCAAGCACGTTTGCACGTTTCATTGCTTTTGCAAATTAGCCGTGAAAAGCATCGGCACAAGGAAAAAACATTTGTAAATGCAATGCGCAAACGACAAAGGCGTTGACAAAAGAGTACAACGCCTTTAATAATGCACAAATATAAATGCAATTTGCAACACTGAACGTCAGCAGGTGAGGAACTACTCTATTGCACGTGTTTGTCTTCAACGTAGGGCTTGATGAGAGCGGAATTGGACACGGCACACACCGTATCGCCCAATCCCAAGGTGATTACCGTACCGTCGGAAAAAGGCTGTACCAAACCGTTCAGACGCAGATTGAATGTTTTTTCGCCCTCGACAGAACTTTTGAGAATGTATCTTCCCACGGCAATTTCCCCCTCGGGCCCCACCGAATAGGTAATGTTGCGTGGTAAAACAAGATACTCGTTGCGAATTTCCAGCATTTTTTTGCGCACGCCTTCATCTACTGCCTGTTGTTGCTGTTGCTGTGCGGCAAGGCGCTTGCGTTTCACCGCCTTTACCGACAAAATTGCAATTACTGCCAACACCAGCACCGCTCCCAATGCGATAAGCACAATGTTGAGCGTTTCCGACACAAACATCATCAGCGACATTTTACACCTCTCTTCCGCAAAATCTGCGTTTTCGGCGTGCCTAGACACGCAATTTATCTTGTAATCATTATACAGTAAACAGTGTGTTTTGTCTACACCCAATTTTTACGCCGAAACGTCGAAATTTTCACCTGCGTGAAACATTGCCGTTGCCGTGATTTTTGACAACGCCTTGAAAAATTTTGACACGGCGTCTGCACGGGACGTACTGTGCTGTACACAGCCGCAAACACGCCAACTGAAATTTACCCTTTACCGCAAAAATTTTGAAAATTTCTATTTTTCCGCCGTCAATACATTGTGCTTGTGCAAAGCCTTTCAGTGTGTAAATGTTGACTGTTTGTTGTCGGCAACTATTAAAACGCCTTGCAAGGGCTGTTTTGCAACCAACGGTTGCACGCCATACAGTTGACACGGCAGGCTGTTTCTAATATAATTTACCTATCTTGCAAAAAGGAGAAAAGCAATGTACAACTTCAAAAAAGGCTACTACGCCGACGTACGTGTGGAAGACAGATTTACCACAAATATTCGTCTTCAAAACGGACAACTGCACGAAGCCAAGGAAATGACCGAAAAGAAAGCGTTTATTCGTGTTTTTGACGGCAGCATGTGGTACTACACTTCCACCTGCGACGTGGACAACATACAGGCGGAATTGGACGATTTGTACCGCTACGCACATGCCAACGCCGATATTGACAATAATCCCGTTGTAAAACTGTACGAAGTAAACAAAGACAAAAAAATCGTCTTTGAAAACAGGTGCGTCAAAAACGTGCCTTTTGCCGAAAAACTGCAACTGATTCAGTCTACATCGGAAAGAATACAGTCCGAACTTTGCACATTCAAAGTTGCGCAGTACATTGACAGATACTCTTTGTACAACTTTTACTCTTCCAAAGGCGCCGACATCACCTACGACTTTCAGACATGCGGCGTCGCTTACAGTATGGCTTTTGCAAAGGGTGAAGAAAACATGCAGGAACAACTTTCCAAAGCGGAAACTTCCTTTGACAAACTTGCCTACTCCGACAGCGAACTTGCGGAATTTGTGAAACGTTGCGAAGATTTCATTACCAACGCCAAACCCGTGGTTGCAGGAAGTTACCCCGTGGTGCTTGCCCCCATTGTAACGGGTGTGTTTGCACACGAAAGTTTCGGGCACAAGTCGGAATCGGACTTCATGCTGGGCGACGAATCCATGATTAAGGAATGGGCGTTGGGCAAAAAAGTGGGAAGCGACATCCTTACCATAAGAGAAACGGGAGTTTTCGAAGGAAGCGGCTACGTCCCCTACGACGACGAAGGCACCCGTGCCACCGACACCTACCTCATCAAAAACGGAGTGCTTGCAGGCAGATTGCACAGTGCCGAAACTGCCGCCGCCCTGGGAGAAAACCTCACAGGCAATGCCCGTGCAATAAACTGCGACTTCGAACCCATTGTAAGGATGACGTCCACCTTTGTGGAAAACGGCGACAGCACTTTTGACCAACTTGTGGCTGGAATAAAGCACGGCTACTACATTTACACCGTGAAACACGGCTCTGGAATGTCCACCTTCACCATCGCCCCCAACATCGCCTACGAAATTGTTGACGGAAAAGTGGCGGGGCCGGTGAAAATTGCCGTAATCACAGGCAACGTGTTTGAAACTTTGGGACTTATCGACGGAGTTGCCAACGACAAAAAACTGCTTTCCTTTGTTACAGGCGGATGCGGTAAAATGGAGCAGTTCCCATTAAACGTGGGCATGGGCGGACCGCACATAAGAGTGTCCAAAATGAATGTTCAATAGGGGGAAAGGCAGATGAAAGTTGAAAAAACAATAACCAAAACATCGGGAAGATGCATCAACGTTTCGGCAAGCACGGTTACGTCGTTGCGTATAAACAATCAGATTGAAAACACCGTGCGTGTGTACGACAAAGGTTGTATCGGCGTGGAAGGCTGTCTTGGCAGTGCGGATTTCGACAAAATGCAAAAGACTGCAACGGACAAATTGCAGCAAGGTATTGCCTACCCCGAAACACACGACGAGCCACGCACTTTGTCGGTGGACGTTTCCAAACAAATTTTTGCCGAAGAAGAATTTGTAGACAAAATCAAACATCTTGTGGCACGTTTGGCAAAGGAAAACCCCGAATTTATTTTCAGCAACAAAGTCATTTTGGACAGTACGGAAAAAACCTACGAAAACAGCGACGGCGCACATCTTTTTTACAAAGGAAACTGCCTGTCCGTAGGGCTTGCCCTGCAAAAGAAAGGTTCGGCAAACATAATGGACGAATTTTACGACTGCGAAAGCGACAGTTTCGACGAGGACGCAATTTGCGCAGACATTCACGACAAATGCCGTGCGTTTCTGACGCAGTTGCCCCAAATACAAGAGGATGAAGTTACCGTAATAGGCAATATCGAGCCGTTGCAATACGCAATAAGCCATTTCGTTGCCGATTTGTACTTCAACAACGCATCCATTTTCAACGGAAAGTTGGGACAAAAACTTTTCAGTGAAAAACTTAACCTCACAATAAACCGAGACCCCGAAAAACAACTCAATTTACCCTTTTTCGATGCCGAAGGTGTGGTAAACGACGGCTACACCAAACACATTGTCAGAAACGGCGTACTGACAACGCTTCTCACCTGTAAAAAATCCGCAGCACAGTACGGCACGGACAATCTCGGTTCCTCTTCGGCACAGTACAACGGCGTTCCCACCATCGGAATAGGCGGTTTCTCGGTGCAACCCACGGCGGAAAACCTGCAACAACTTGTAACGGGAAAAGCCGTGTACATTTCCGTTACGGGAGGCGGCGACATGACTCCCTCCGGCGACATCAGCATTCCGGTTATGGTTGCCTACCTTGTGGAAAATGGCAAACTCGTGGGAAAACTTCCGGAATTTGCCGTCAGTTGCAACTTGTTCGACATGCTGGGCGACGGTTTCGTGGGTGCCTGCGAAAATGGTTTCTACCGCTTCGGTAAACGCCAATACTTTGTGTACAAAGCAAAACTGGTAAACAAGCAGTAAGTTTTTCACGACTGAAGTTTCAAAGCGTCATCACTACTCACATTGCAAAAAAGTCAAATGTGAAACACGCTTTCAACGGGAAACAGCGTAAATCCTACATGACGGTAATTTTCAAAATAAACAATCTTCACTAAAAAAACGCCTTGAAACAAGGCGTTTTTTTAGTGAAAGTAATACCTCAAATGACCCCGACAAAAAACGACGTTTCGGGCAAATGTAAAAGTTGCGGCGTATGTACAGGGACAATCAACAACTGCGTAACAGCAAAACCTTTTTGTAAAAGAATGCGTTTTTGTACATAATTTTACAAACCGTGTTTACTTTTTGGGGCTTTTTGCACCTCTTTGCGTTGCAATGGAGAACCGACGTCCCCTACGGAACAGCCGTCAGCACAATCGCAACCGTCGCCACCCAAAACTGTCAGCAATATCAAAACGGCGCACACGGCAACGCTGTAAGAAGACGCCAGCAAAGCGTGAATTTCGTCGTCTACGTCGTTGCAGGAAAAACTGCACCCCAACACAAAACCCAACTGCAAAATTCCGTAGTAACCCAAAGTGGACACCCACGTGGTTTGCGTAAGGCACAGCAACAAAACGTATCCCACCAAAGACAGCACCACAAACACCGCCGCATACCAGCCGTAATGTCTGTTTACAAAGGGAATGAGCAACGGCAAAAAGAAAAGCACCAGATACGCCACGGCAACGGCGGAAACTGCCAGCATGAGCCACAGGGAATTTTCAAAACCTCTGTAGATGTACCATGACTGAATGTACAGCCCCATTGCAACGGCGTTAACGAAAAATGCAATCACTTTGCAGGACGTGCGTTTTACAAGCGCAAAAATCACACCAAGCACAAACACGGCGGAGGCAATGGCAAACATTATCCAGAAGTTTTTTATGTTGAAAAAATAGGCGCAGTACCCCACCACGGAACACAATGCGAGAAAAAGGGCGGATGCCAAAATTGTGTGAAACAGTCTTTTCATTTTTTCCTCGTGAAAGTTTCTGTTTCCATTTTACCTCTATGCAAAATTTTCGTCAAGCAAGACAACAGAAAGGAAAAAATGCCGTATTTTGCCGCATAAACAAAAAAACGATATTGACTTTGAACGCAAATTGTACTATAATAAGGTGCAAAAAAATTACGAGAAAACTTTGTGCCTGCTGTTTGATACGGACAGCGCACAAAACTTGAAAGAGGCAAAAAATGTTTCACAATGCAGTTTTGAATTTGTTTGGAGCCGACCCCATCGGCTTTTGGCCACAACAATTTGAAGCAGCGTACATGTTGCGTGTGTTGATTGGCGGACTTTTGGGACTTGCCGTGGGGATAGAACGCAGTCGCCGTCAAAAAGAAGCGGGCAAAGCCACACACTTTGTTGTGGGATGCGCTTCGACGTTGCTGACGTGCATTTCCCTGTGGTTCAAAAAGGACGGAGGGGACATCGGCGACGGCGCAAGAATTGCCGCACAAATTGTTACCGGTATCGGCTTTTTGGGTGCGGGAATGATTTTCTTCCGCAGGGAAAGTTTGCGTGGACTCACCACAGCCGCAGGAATTTGGGCTACTGCCGCCATCGGCATGTGCGTGGCAACGGGAATGTACTGGCTTTCCGTCGCTTCCACCGCAATGATTATCATCGTTCAGGTTTTGCTCCACTCCAAACTGTTCAAACGCAACTCGCAACACCTTTTGATGGTAAAAATGCAGTACAGCGACGAAACAAAAGCCAAATTGCTGGAATTTTTCGGTTCCACAAACTTTCACCGCTTCAAGGTTACGTCATCTCCTGCGACGGATGCGTCCAAAGAGCACGGGCAACCGTTGCCCAACAAACTGACGGCGGAAACGGTGATTTATCCCACCAAAAATTGCAGCGCCGACGCCATTGCAAAATTTATGAGGGAAAATCCGCAAATAATTTCCGTAGAACGTCTGGAAGACCTGTAAGATTTTCAACTTCGACTGCCACCAAGTGTGGCAGTTTTTTTACGTCCGGAAACTGCCTTTGTACGCAAAATTGTTACACGGTGCACCCTTTTTGAAACTTATTTTAACTTGCAAAAAACAATTTTAAGTACTACACCCCCTGATTCAAACTGCAAACACGCTCGCACCGCAGGGATCTTCGACGCCGAAAACGTCTGTGCGTTGCAACAAAAGCCGTTTTTGCACTTTCCAAGCCGTTGTTTGCCGCTAGGTAAACAGAAAACTCAAACAAAAGACAGATACAACACGGAAAAACGTCCGTCAATCACAAAATGTCTTTGCCGTGCCGTATTTTTGCTCAAAACAGGCACACTAACAGAGTAGCCTGCACAAAACGCCGACAAACTGACGATAAAGCAAACGCAAGTGCTTTTTGGTTTTGCGCAACCTCACATCCGCAAAGAGGACGACTTTGCATTGACTTTGACGGCGTTGTGTGGTACAATGAAATGTAAATTTTTTGAGAGGTTTGACATGTACAAAGAAGCCCTGCAACTGATAGAACAGTACGACACAATAATTATTCATCGCCACACCAACCCCGACGGCGACGCCATAGGCAGTCAGGTGGGGCTGAAACACCTGATTGCAACAAACTACCCAAACAAAAAGGTGTACGCCGTGGGCGACCATGCCAAAAGATATTCCTTCATGAAAGACAGCGTAATGGACGAAATACCCGACGAAACGTACGCCGACGCCCTTGCCATTGTTGTGGACACATCGGCAAAGCACCTGATTTCCGACGGCAGATACGCCACCGCCAAAGCCACGTTGCGTTTCGACCACCACCTTTTTGTGGAAAAAATTTGCGACGTAGAAGTTGTGGAAACATCCTTTGAAAGTTGCTGCGGCGTTATTACTGATTTTGCAATGCAAAACGGCTGGAAGTTTTCCAAAACGGCGGCGGAATCGCTGTACACGGGAATGGTTACCGACAGCGGACGTTTCCGCTACGACGCCACCACCCCTCGCACTTTCCGCATGGCGGCATTTTTGTTGGAGCAGGGCGTGGACATAAACGAAGTGTACACACCAATGTACGCCGACGACTTTGAAATGATTAAACTTCGTGCGCAATTTGTGTTGCAGGTACGTTTCACACCGCACAATGTAGGTTACATCTACACCACAAAGCAACGTGTTGCGGAATTGGGCGTGGACGAATTTACCATTTCACGTGGCATGGTGGGAGTCATGGGAGATATCCGTGGAGTGGACATCACCGTCAACTTCACCGAAACGGACAAAGGCGTACTGTGCGAGTTGCGTTCCAAAAAGTACAACATAAACCCCGTTGCCGTCAAGTACGGCGGAGGCGGACACGCCAAAGCCAGCGGCGCAACCGTTGCCGACAAGGAAACGGCAATGAAAATGCTTGCCGACCTGGACGAAATGTGCAAACAGGGCAATACACAACAAAACGGAGAAACAAAATGACACCTCAACAGGAAACAATGCAAAAAGTTTTGCAAAAAATACAACAATACGACAAAATAGTTATTTCCCGCCACAAACGTCCCGACGGCGACGCAATAGGCTCCACCAAGGGACTGTGCGGAATGTTGAAACTTTCCTTTCCGCAAAAGGACATACGCCTTGTAAACGGCGATTCCTCCAACTACCTGGCATTTTTGGGCGGAGAAGACAAACCCGTCGATACGGATTTTTACAAAGACGCTTTGCTTATTGTAATTGACACGGCAACGGAAGACAGAGTTTCCAACCCCAACTACAAACTTGCAAAAGAAATTGTGAAAATCGACCACCACATCGACATCAAACCCTACGGCGACTTGTGCTGGATTGAAAGTTGGCGTTCTTCCTCCTGCGAGATGATTGCCTTTTTTTACGACACATTCAAAGACGTGCTGAAAATGGACAAGGAAACGGCAACCTACATCTTTTGCGGAATGGTTACCGACAGCGGACGTTTCCGCTACGAAACGGTTACCGGCGACACGTTGCGCCTTGCCGCCATGTTGTTGGATTTCGGCATAGACACAGACACTCTCTACGCAAATTTGTACCTGGAAGACTTCGATTTTCTCAAATTTCAGGCATACGTATTCAAAAAAATGAAAATTTCCCCCAACGGAGTGGCGTCGCTGTACGTTGACAAAAAAATGCAAAAGCGTTTCCGCCTCACCACCGAACAGGCGTGCGAAGCAGTTTCCTTTTTGAAAGGAATCAGGGGGTGCATTGCATGGATTGCCTTTATCGAGATGCCCGACGGCACAATTCGTGTGCGTTTGCGCAGCAGATTTATGCAAATTCACACCCTTGCGGAAAAGTACAACGGAGGAGGACACGAGTACACCTGCGGAGCAACGCTTCACCGCAAAAAAGAGGCGGAATTGCTTCTTAACGACGCCGACAAAATGGTTGCCGACTACAAGGCAAACAACATCGGTTGGCTGTAATACCTGCACCACCTGCGGACGGCATTGCCGTCCGCCAAATTTTGCAAAACAACAGGAGTTTTATGAAAATACTGATTACCAACGATGACGGCATTTTTTCCGAAGGATTGGCAATTTTGACAAAGTGGGCAACCAAACTCGGCGAAGTGTACGTTGTCGCACCCAGCCAACAGCAAAGCGGAAAAAGCCATGCCATAACAATACACAGTCCCTTTGAAATAAGCAAGGTAACGCTGGGTTTGGGGGAAAAGGAGGCTTACGCAGTGGGTTCCACCCCCGTGGACTGCGTGCGGTTTGCCACGCTGGGTTTGGGCATACAATTCGACCTCATTTTTTCCGGCATAAACAAAGGCTACAACCTTGGGGAAGACATTTTGTACAGCGGCACGGTGGGTGCGCTTTTTGAGGCTTCCCTGCGCCGTACAAACGCCGTTGCCTTTTCCGTAGAGTACACTTCTTTCCAACCTGCAAAGGACAACCTGGACAAAATTTACGACTTTTTTGTGCGCAACGACTTGTTTAGCCACAACAGAATTTACAACGTCAACGTGCCTGCCTGCCCCAACGGCGAAGTGCTGTTGACCAGACAAGGCGGAGCGTACTTTTCCGACGAATTTCAACACCTGGGCGACGGACTGTGGCAACAAAACGGCTACTGCGTGCATGAAAACAGGCACGACCACACGCTGGACACCGACGCCACCATTGACGGCTACATTTCCGTAACCCCGATGAGTACGGACAGAAGCAACGTCGACGTGTGGAAAAAAGTTGTCAAAACAATACGCTGATTTTAACAAAATACACGTCATTTCAAAACCTAAAAACGCAATAATCAAAAACACAAAAAACGCAACGATAAAAAGGGCAAAACGCCCTTTTTTGTTGTTAAATTTTGCAAAACACGCAAAGGAAACGCTGTTGAAAAACATTTGACAATTTTCCTCAACACATTGCCGATAAACGAAAATTTACCGATGACTTTGCTTTGTGCCAAACTTCACTCAACAACACAGAAAGGGAAACTTTCTCACAGGCAGTTGCCGACGAACTTTCAAAACGCAAAATTGCACATTTACACAAACGTCAGGCAAAAACAGCGTGCGGCAAAATGACGTTCTGTATCTGACGTTGCTTAAATGCAAACTGATACAACTACGTAAACCTGTGAGACAAACTCATTGATGTGTTCGGTTGCTTATTAGTGCGAACTGACGCAACGATACAAAGTTATATCGCACTACTATCAGGCACGTAAAGTCGCTTAATAGCGCAAACCGACGCAATGATGCAAAAACAACAAAAAAAACCAAGCCCGAAGGCTTGGTTTTTTTTGTTGTGATCGATATTAGGCTTCTTGATATGTAACGCTAATTGCGGTAATACGAACTTGACCATTTGTGACATCGCTGGAAGTATTACCAACATTGAATGTGATACTTGCAGCATTTAACGTTATAGTTTGGTCGGAGGCAATGTTCGCACTTTCGTAAACAAGCGTACCCGTTTTATTAGAAATGTACGAAATCGTAACGCTCGTGATTACGTAACCGTCTGCTGCAGAAATTGTAACGGTGGGATCTTCTCCCTGATAAATGCGAATGTTGGAACCAGAATCATAGTACTTACCGGTATTTTGCCCACCCGTATAGGATACACTGATGACCTCATCGAGTGTGAACGGATTTTCTACCTTGTTACCATTTGTCCAACCCTTATCTGCGACCATATCTGCTATTACCGCGTCGACGGTATTGGTCGTTACTCCGATTAGACTTGTAGAAACAACAATTGTTGTGTTTCCGGAAATAGTCGCCGTATACACACTTTCGGCATTAGCCGTCACTACTTCGCCGTTTACTTTTACGGACACGATTTGGTAACCCTCATCGACCGTCACCTTGAATGTAAAAGTCGTTCCGTTTGTACCGGATTCTGCACTGAGTTCAACCACCTGTGCATTTGCGCTGGACGCTGCGTCCACGGTAATTGTAGATGTTCCACGAGTGAGCGTTACAAACACAGGGTTTTCATCTCCTTGGTAGGTAACTTCGGGAGTGTTTCCTCCGTAGTTTTGCAAATATCCGTAAACCTTAACTGTGTCGCCAACGTAAATTTTCGTGATGTCCGCCGTTGTTTTGCAGGAGAAAACGGTCAATTGGTCTGTTCCGTCGGCATCCTTTATGTAGAACGTGTAGGAAGAACGACCGCTGTCAAATCTTGTAATTTCGGTGACTACACCTTCCACATACACTTTTTCGGCAGAGTATTCGTCTTTACCAAGGGCATTTGCCGCTGCAAGGGCTTCGGCAACCGTCATTACATCTTCCACAGGAGGTTCCACTGAACCACCGTCTGTAGCCTTAACAACAACCGTGAAGTCTCTTGTGTGACCGTTCAACGTTCCGGTGATAACTACCGTTGCGTCAGCGTCGCCACGAACAACAGTTGCGTTGACGCCGTCGATTGTGATTGCCGTGCCTTCCTTTACCGTCCAGGTGATACCCTCGGGCAAGGTGAAGTTTTCCGTCACTTCTTTGGCAAGTTCCACAAAGGCAAACTTTGCAATGGCAATTTCTTCCGCCGTGGCTGTGGTCTTGGCATCCAACGTGCAACCGCTGTTGAATTCGATTGTGCCGTTGTAGTTTACGATGTTACCTGTAACGGTAATCTTGTCGCCGACTGCAAGTGTGTCGCAACCTTCGCCCTTAAGGCGGAAGCATTGAATGGGTTGGTTAACTCTGTTGTCGATAACGATAGTAACGGTGATGTTACCGAACTGTTCGCTGTAAGCGTCGTCGATTTTTCCGATAACGCCCGTCAGAGTAAATCCGTTCAAGGATTCGCCGCTTTCCAAAGCGTATGCCGCATCCACCACGTCAACTACAAGGTTGAGGGTGAATGTCTTTGCCTTTTCAACAGTTCCTGCCTTAACAGTTGCCGTCAAAGTAACTTTTGCATTGGAAGCAGGCATTGTAACAGCAAGGTTAGCGCCGTCTACAACAACTGCCGCATTGTTGGACGCCCAAGAAATGGTAACGTCGGTGTGCGTCGTGCCTGCCACGGGAAGAGTGGCTGTGCCGTTTTCCGTGTAGGTGAGTTTGTCAACTTTCAAAGCCGCAAGTTCGGCGTCAACCTTTTCCTCGTCGGTGTAGGTGATGTCGTTGGGTTCCGTGAAGCAGATTTCAATGGATTTGAAATAGAAACTGTACGACTCGATGATTTTTGTCAAGGAGAAGTAGGTGTATGTTTCTGCATCGGGAACAATTTCATAAACATACTGTCCTGCAACCGTGCTGAATTTCACTTCGTGTCCGAGTTCATCGGCGCTGGTGCCGAATTTGAAGGAGAATGCATCTGCATTGTCATAAACCGTCTTGGTGCTGGACAATGTAACTACAATCATCTTGATTCCTGCATGGAATGCATTTGTGTTCGCAATGTAGGACGTACCTTCGATTTCACCTGTCGAATCGTTTTTGTCGATTCTCATCTGAATACCGTCGCCGTAATTTCCAAGTTCCGTGTATTCGAATGCCACACGGTCGATGGTTACGGAGCCGTCCTGATAGGTGTTGGATTTCAACTGCATAGAATCGACGTCAAGCGTAATTCTGTAGTAAGCAAGGTACGGATCGGCAGCAACGGTAACAACAAAGTTCTTTGTCTTGGTTTCGTTGTTGTAGGATACGGTAGCCTTCAACGTTACTTTTTGATCTTCCGCAGTGCGGGTCAACTTGGCAACGCCGTTTTCGATGGTGATACCTGTGCCTTCCACTACTTCCCAAGTTGCATTTGCGTCAAGTTCGAAATCCTTTTCCGCCTTTGCAGGAGGAGCAACAAGTTCGTCCATGATTGTGGAAGCCGTGGGAACCAAGGATTCTACATCGAAGAACTGAACTGTGCTGTACACAACGGTTTCGCCGTCTTTCAAGGTGTAGGTTACTTTTACCGTTGCAATTTCGTGCTTGTTGGGAGTTACAGTGAATTTGCTTCCGTCAAGAGTCAACGCTCTGGGAGAACCGCAAATTTCGTAAGCGATTGCCACACCGTTGGATTCCGTGGGAAGAGTGAATTCCGTAGTCTTGGTGATACGCTTGTCTACACCGTTTTCCTTCAAAGCCGTATTAACTGCTGCAATGGCTTTTGCTGCCGTTTGTCCCGGGTAAACCGTTCCGTCGGGGTCAGCCGTTCCGCCGACAACCACGTCGCTTGCTTTGAGCGGCATGATTTGTGCGCCGTTGTAGTTGCCCAACACGCCCGTTACGCTTACAACGTCGCCTTCCTTAACGGTGCCGGTGAGTGCCGCAAGAGCGGACCATGTAGCGTCGTCAGCCGATGTCTTGTAGGCGCCTTCCAAGTACTTGGAAACAGCCACGGAAACGTCTACGCCGCCTTTGGTGAGGGTGAACAACGTTGCCGTAGAACCTGCTTCGGGAGCGGATTTCACACTCTTGACCGTCCAATTGGTAAGAGAAACAAGTCTGGATTGATGATAGATTGCAGCGGGAACGTTACCAAGTATGTCTTGGTCAAGCGCATAAACATGCTCTCTCACGTCGATTTTGGGAACGTCGGTGTCAACAACGAGGTTGCCGCCTGCGTTGGTTTCGATGAGTCCGTTGTAGTTGGTGTTGGTTGTTCCGGTGATTGTTACGTGAGCGCCCACTTCAATCAAAGCGGCATTGGCGCTGTCCGTCTTTACACGGTACACGTAGTAACCTGCAAGGAATTCTTCGTCCACTACGTACAGAGAAACGTTGCCGTAACCTTCATCGTACGGGGTTGCAATTTCCACAACGTAACCTTTGATGTCGATGGAAACGCCTGTGTTGTAGTACCAGTAGTTGATTTCTTCAAGGTGAGATCTGTTGAGACCTACCCTCATTGTGTATTGATAGGTTGTAGATTCGTTGTTGTAGGTGAATGTAGCCTTAATCCTTACAGAGGGCAAAAGGCTTGTGGGATACACCAAGCAAGTGTTGCCGTCTTCGCTGATTGCGATGTAATCGGCGTATGCGTCGGAAACGCTCCAATCGATAGTTGCAGTCTTGCCTTGGTAGGTGAAGGATCTGTCAAGAGCGAAGTCTTCCGTTACCGTCGCCTTATCCTTTACAAAGTTGTAGTGGTCGGCAATGAAGTAAACGTCAAACTCGGCAACTCTCACAGTAAAAGATTTACTGAGTTTGCCGATGGATACCGTCAAAGTAACTTCTTTGACAGCGTCGCCCAACGTTACTTTTGCCAAGTAGTCGCTGTCACGTTTTTCCAAAGTGATTGCACTGTCGCTGGATGTCCACGTTACATCGTATTCACGAATTTTGACGGGCAATGTGAAGTCGGCGTCGACCAGTTGGTTGTCTTGTTCCAAAAGATAGGTGTCAAGCGCTTCTTTTTCGCCCTTGTTGCATGCGACAAGCGCAACGCAACTGAATACGAAAACCAATGCCAACAGGATGAGGATTATTTTTCTCTTCATAGTTTTCTCCTTATTTTTTTATTACTTCAGATCAATGTCTGAATAATGAAGAACTGTGATGTTTCCGGAATTTGCCACAAGTTGCAAACCGGAAACGCTTATTTTAGAGCCTACTGTTATTTCGTTGGAATAGTTGCTGTCAACTTTCACCGTCAAAGTGAAGGTTTTCACTTCTTCTTTAACTCCGTCCTGAGTGCGTTGTTGCGCCGTTCCCACAATTGTGAGAGTACCGTTTTCAACGTTTGCCGATGTAACGGTGATGTCGGTGTACAACGTTGCGCTGTACTGATTGATGAAAGTCTCGGAAGAACTGAAAGTGAGATAGTAGTCTTTTTGTGTTACATAGGAATACTCTTCAAGTTGGAAAAGCGAATCGTACACGATGCCGGAAATCTGGAACTGTTCATGATAGTTCTGCACGGTACCCACAAACCTGTAGTAGTGTCCCAACTTCATTTTGGAAGCAGGATTGGACGAATACGCCGCATACACCTTGATGTTGTACGTTTCGCCCGTTGTTTCATCGTACTGCGTTGCCGTGAATGTGTACGTCTGGCTGTGAGAAATTTCCAAATCGGAAAGATAGCCGTAGAACAACACCTTGGAGCCAACGTCAAGTTCCTCGTTGTAAAACGCATCGGGGCTTTCGTTGAATTCTTTGATTGTCATTTCGACGGGATCGGTGGAGAACAGGGGGTCGTCCAATTCGGAATACAGTCTCAATTTGATTTTTTGTGCAAAATCGTTTGCCTTTTGGAAAACGTCGTAATACGGATAGGCAGAGGTGTTGATACCTTTGTTTTCGCTGAAACCGTTTTCGACAAGTTCCAGGTTGAGATTTTTGAAATCCTCGTCTGCCGCCGTCTTGTACCACACGTAACCGAGGTAACGTCCGTAACTTTCCTTTTCGGCGGGAACGGCAGTGGCTTCAAGAACAATTTCCGTAGCGGCGGAAAGTTTGTCCTTTACAAACAACGAAGCCGCCTTGCCCCACTTTTCAACTCCGCCTGTGCTTTCCGGGGTGTCTACCTGATAGTAACGCACCACAACGCTGTCGCCTTGTTCCAACGTGAAGCGGGTGGTGTCACCGTCGGTGAGGGCTGCCAAAGTGGCACGCCCTATTCCGTCGGTAAGATATGACTTCCCTTCAAAAGATTTTTCCAGTTTGAGAGTTTTGGTAATTGCATCGTAGTATTCGGTGTTGTCGGCTACTTTGTTGCACGCCACAAGGGACAAACAGCCTACCAACAGCAACAATGCGATTGCCACGCTTAAAATTCTTTTCATTGTTGTTTCCTTAAACTTTCACTGTTTATTTTCCGCCGCAGTTGCTGTAAGCGTCCGCAAGTGCTTTTTCAGGCGTTTTCTTTCCTGTAAGAGCATTGAGCAACGCATTGCCTACCTGTATACGGGCAGTGGAAGATCCCACAAATGCGGGAGATGTGAAGTATCTTTCATTGAGAGTAGCGGCAACTTTTGCAGCAACAGCCGTGATGTCGGTGCCGTTCATGTGTTCAATGTAGGCATCGAGTTCGTAAACGGAGTTACGGCTGGGGTTGTATCCGGATTCCATGGAGAATGTTGCTTGGAAAGCGGGATCCATCAATTCCTTGATGAAGAGGAAGGTCATCTTTTCTTTTTCGGTAGCATTGGTAACGCCGTTACCGCCCGTCAGCATAACGAGAGAGGGACCTTGGGAAATTACGGAGTAGTCGACAGTACCGTCATCACGAACGGAACCGGGAACGGATGTGATGCCCCATTCAAACAGAGTGGAGTTTTGGTGAGAAGCACCGCCGGACGAACCTACGCAGTAAACAAGTCCGCCGTCGTCAACACCCTTGATGAAAAGTGCAGATGTGTAAGCACCGGATTCTTCCTGAGTGGTGATGTAACCCTTGTCGTAATATTTGGCAAGTTCGGCAAGCCATTCTTTTGCGTCGTTGTTGTTGAACAGATAGTGATTGTTTGCGTCTGCGCTGGTGTAGCCCCAACCGTTTTGTTGACACATGGAGATGAACCAGTTGGCTTCGCTGTCATATCCCAGCGGAGTGCATGTGGGATAAGCGTCTACCAAGGTTTCGCACTGTTCCCACAGTTCGTCCCAAGTCGTAGCGGGGGTAAGATTGCAAGCGTCCAATGCCGTCTTGTTGTAATACAGCAATTCCGTAGATTTTACAAACGGCAATGTAAGCATTGAATCCGCCGTGAATCCGTATTGTTCGTATCCTGTGTAGTTGGAAGCGTAACCTTCTTCGTAGTAGCCTTGAACGAAATCGGCAAGTTCCGCATCGGTGAAACCAATCCTGTATTCCTTGTTGTCTGCGCCTACAACGGTTTCCTCGGAAGTGAGATACTTGTTGAGGTCCACTACCTTGCCCGTCTGAATGTACTGGGCAACGTGGTCGGCGTAGCAGTAAGCAAGGTCAGGCTGTTTTCCTGCCTGCAAGTCGGAAACGACCTTTTCCTTTACTTGGTCGTATCCGCCTACTGGGGTGTGAATTACCTTCCATCCGGGGTACTTTGCCTCAAACGCCTCGATGGCTATTTTCGTCTTTTTTTGCAAATCGTCTCCCTGTGAGGAATAGAAAACGATGGTGCGTTCGTAGTCCGTAGGGGGCGTGCATCCAGCGAAAATCGCAACGGAGCACGACAACACCAAAGTCAACACCAAAAATGCTGTTAGAAGTTTTTTCATACCTTTCTCCTTGTTTTTATTTATACACCTGCACTAGTTTGTGCAAGTTGTACACAAAAAATAGTTTCTTTTGTTTTGCAGACGAATCAGCCCTTCGTACCGCTCTTGGATACGCCGTGCATGATGTACTTGCGGCAGAAAATGAACAACACGAACAACGGCAACGATACCATGCAAACGGCAGCCATTTTCAACGTTGTGAGCGGTTCGGACGAACTGTACAAACCTTCGTACAACATGCCGCCACGGTCGGTGAAACCGTTTGTTACCCAGTTGGTAATCATCTGCCAATCCGCAGTGTTTACCAGACGAGGCCAGATGTAAGAGTTCCATGTGCCGATGAATTTCAACAGCGTTATGGAAACCAAAGTGGGAGCCGTCAGCGGAACCATTACCTTGACTAGGTAGCCCATATCCGACAAGCCGTCCACCTTCGCCGCCTGATACAGCGAGTTGGGAATCTGCATAAAGTTGTTACGCAACAAGTAAGTGTAATACACACTGACAAGGAAAGGAACAATGAGTACCGTGTAAGAATCGTTCCAGTCCCATTTGGAAATGGTGAGATAGTTGGTGAGGGTGTACATTTCGCCGGGAATCATCATTGTTGCCAACATAAGCCCGAACAAAATGTTTTTACCCTTGAAATTCATTCGTGCCAGCGCATAGGCGGTAACGATTGTCACCACCACGCCTATTCCCGTGGACAACAAACCTACAATCAAAGTGTTGAGCAAAATTCTGCTGAAAGAACCGGCAGAGTCCGTCTGCATAAGCACCGATTTGTAGTTTCCCCACATGAAGACTCTCGGGAAAAATGTCGGCACAGCCTCTCTGTACTCCATTTCCGTCTTCAACGAGGAAATTATCATCCAATAGAATGGCATGAAGGCAAACACGGCACAAATTGTAAGAAACGTGTAAACAAATATGTTCCTTATAATGTTGGAAACACGTTGCTTTTTTCTTTCGCTTTCCACATCGAAACCGACCGCCTGCCTGTCCAACAGTGCGGAATCGGCGCTTATGTGAGAAACGGTTTGTTGCAATTTACTCTTGTCGGCAGTTACTACTTCCTCTTCGAGCAATGCCGGCGATTCCTCGGAAATTTCTTCCGGTACCTGAGGAACGACTACGTCTTCTGTCATTGCGTCTTTTTTCTTTTTAGACATTCTTTCGTCCTCCTCAATAAGTCACTCTCTTTTTGCTGACCTGCGTGTTGATTGCGGTGATAACCATGATTATCGCAAACAACAGCAACGAGCCTGCAAATGCGTAGCCTGTGTAGCCGTCGGAGATATAACGGTAGATGTAACCCACCATTGTACCCATGTCGTAGTCGATACCCATTTGTTCGCCGAACAGACCGACTATTGCCGAATATTGTTTCATGCCTCCCATAATACCCGTTACCAGAAGGTAAGAAATCATCGGGGAAATGAGGGGAGCGGTTATTTTCCACAAAATAGTGGATTTGGAAGCGCCGTCAATTTTGGCAGCGTCGTAGTACTGCTTGTTTACGCTTTGAAGCGCACTGAACAAAATCAAAATTTTGAAGGGAAGTCCCGACCAGACTTCGTACACGATAACCACAATGTACTTAGCCCAAGGAATGGAAATTGCGCCGAGGTCCCATGTGGGAGAGCCTATGCCCATCCAATCGATGGGTTCAACTCCGAAAATCTCCAAAAAGTTGTTTACGATACCCACCGTAGCCGTGTCGTTTTTTGTACCGATGATGGTGAAGAACGTCGCAAACACGGCGCCCATTGCCAACGAGTTGGTGAGGTAGGGCAAAAACAGTACCGTCTGATACGCCTTTTGCAAAGGCTTGATGGAGTTGAGCGCAACGGAAATAAGCAATGCCAGCAAAGTGGACAGAGGTACCGAAATAAGCGTGAAAACCAATGTGTTTACAAGACATTGCACGAATGTTGCACCGCCTGTGCCCGTATCGCCTTTGAGCACACGCACGAAGGACTCAAACCCCCAGCCGTCGTAGGTGCCGGACAAGGCATTGTAGTTTTGCTGGAACGCTCCGATGAATGCGTTTACAATGGGGTAGAATGTGAATATCAGCATCAGTACCACGGCAGGCAACACAAACAGCCAGCCGGACTGCGCCCCCAAGAAACGCAAAAACTTTTCTTTGCGCGGAAGTTCCGGCCCTTTAAGCAAATCGGCGGAATAGGAAACAACCTGTTCTTCCGACTTGTGTTCGGGCATTTCCTGTTTTTTATCTTTAACGAAAAGTCCCTTGACTTTTCCTCCGAAAGACGCAAAAGCCTGCTTTGTCTTTTGCGTCAATGTCGTTTTTTGCTGTTCGGGCGTTTCCGCAACGCTATCGGCAACATTTACGGCATCGTCTTTCGGCAGTTGTTGCTTTTTGTTTGCCATTACAAAATCCTCTCTTCGCTTTCAGCATTGAACAAGAACAGTTTGTTGGGTTTAATGTTGAATTTGTACACCTTTGCGTTTTCCGGCAACTTCACGTCGGAATCGAGAATGCTTCTTACCGTAGGCTTTGTGGAAGACGGATGTTGAGAAACTACCGTTTTGTCTCTTCCCATAACTTCTACGTGGTCGACATTCAAACTCAGCACTCCCTTTTCGTCGTAGATGAAACCTTCGGGACGGATTCCTACATACACGTTCTGGTCGGCGAGTTTTGTTTTGATTACCGCTTCGTCGCCGATGTAAACCTTTCCGTTTTCAATCTTGCCTTTGAAAATGTTGATGGGCGGCGTTCCAAGGAAGTTGGCTACAAACAGATTGTTGGGGTCGTCGTAAATACGCTGCGGTTCGCCGATTTGTTGCACCACGCCGAGTTTCATTACCACCATTATGTCGCAAATGGACATTGCCTCTTCCTGGTCGTGCGTTACGAACACCGTTGTGATGCCTGTTTCACGCTGAATACGCTTTATTTCCTCACGTGTCTGCAAACGCAGGCGGGCGTCAAGGTTGCTCAACGGTTCGTCCAAAAGCAAAACGTTGGGCATTTTCACCAACGCACGGGCAATGGCAACACGCTGTTGCTGACCGCCGGAAAGTTCGCTTGGCTTACGTGCCATCAAATCTTCAATCTGCACGAGACGGGCGGCGTCCAAAGCCTTGGCTTTTGCCTCTTCTTTGGGAATACGCATATTCACAAGGGGGAACATAATGTTTTGCTCCACCGTCATGTGCGGGTACAAAGCATAGTTCTGGAACACCAGTCCGATACCTCTTCTTTCGGGAGCAAGCGTCGTTACGTCCTGTTCGTCAAACAAAATTCTGCCCGCTGTGGGTGTTTCCAAACCGGAAAGCATGAAAAGCGTTGTGGATTTTCCGCAACCGGAAGGTCCCAGAAGTCCCACCAGTTTGCCGGAGGGAATTTCAATGCTCATGTCGTTTACGGCTATTACCGCAGGCCCGTTTTTGACTCTGCTCGGAAATGCTTTTGTGAGATGTTCAATTGTGATTTTCATAAGCGTCAGTCCTCTCGCTTTATAATTTTTATTTTCAATGCCTTTCGGAAACCTTCCACAACCAACGTTTCGGGAAGATTTTGAGTGGCGTACTGCCTGTCAAGGTCTATCCACAAATTAACGTAGGTTCCCGCCTTTACTCTGACGGTGGTCGTGTAATTTTCCTCTTTCAACAAAAGGAAGGAAATTTCACCGTCGTTGTTGGAATAGCGTATTTGTACGCTGTCGGAAAACCCTTCCACTGCCGACGGATCCAAAACAAACGTAACCTGACAATAGTAGTCGTGGCCGAACGCTTCTTTGTTTTTGACAGGCTTTTCTTTGAATTTTACCTTGAATACCTTTACAAGCAACCAACGGAAAAATTTCAGAATGTAACGGTTTCCCACCAGAAAGTCGCCGATGACGTAAATTCCGACAAAGTACAGCACCACTACGACGGCGGCTTTTTTGTCAGCCGAGCCTTTGGGAGCGACAGAGTAGGAACTCTTGACGTAATTTTCGCTTTTTGCTCGGAATTCCCTGTCCAGTTGCTCGCACTTGTCCGACTGATAATCTCTGTTGTATTCCACCAAAAAGTCATTCACGTCGGCAAAAAAGGCTTGTTGGAAAGTCAGATTCAACTCTCCCGTGGACGGGATTTCCGCAAACGTATTTCCGTTTTTGTCCACAACGGTGATTTTGGCAACGGATTGTACCGTGTCTATGTCCAAATCGATGTAGAAAAAACCGTTGGATGTCAGCGTGTTTATTCGGTCGGCTTTTCCGTCGCCGTCGGTGTCCTGATTGAGTACCGCCGCGTTGTGAGTGTTGCCGTTGACGTCCGTTACAACGACTTTGGCAAGGCTGTCGTTTCCGTCAACTTCGTAGATGTCCTTCACTCCGTACACAAATCCCGCATAAGACTTGTGCATTTGTCCGTCCGCCACCTCTTCGCCTTCGGCGTTTTGCCCTTCCGTCAGCGTTGCCGCTTCGAAAAGCACTATTCCTCCGCCGTCGGGCAAGTCTTGCTGAAAAACGGGTTGTTTGTTGAAGTAGCCTCCCACAAGCACCATTGCTTCCCAGTAGTTTCCGCTTTCCAGCGACTGTTGCATGCTGTTGAGCGATTCGCCGCTGTAAAAGTAGTAAAAAGGCAAAAACAGCGCAAGCAGTATGCCCATGGAAATTGTGAACAGGTAATAAACAATCTTGGCAAAAAGTTTTGCTTTCTTCATAGACTATTTATTGTCAACACTTTTTGCGCCGTCCGACTTTGAGTCTTCGGCGACTTGTTCCACAGCAACTTCTTCGCTGTTTTCTTTGTTTTGCTTGTTAAGTTTGAACGCTTCTTCTCTCTTTTTGAGATTTTCACGCTGTTCCTGATACTGTTTTCGATAAATAACGGGGATTAAAAAATAAATAGCGACAATGATAGCAACCACAGCGATACAAATGCCGAAAAACGCTCCGTCAACCTGGTTGCTGAACAAAAGTAAATTTTGCATAATAACATTCTCCTTGTAAATTTCTTCCCGAAAGGAAAGAATTAGGGGTGAAATCCAAAAAAATGCCGTGTTACAAACAAAAAAATGCCGTCAAATAAATTTTACGACTCATTTACGACCCACACAGCAAATTTTATATACTGTTACAATTTATGCAAGCCTGAGATAAAGATTATTCTCGGTAAAAATTACCGCAGGCGACGCTTACTTTTCAAATGCAATTAGATTATACCATTTGCCCGCACAAAAATCAATAACTTTCCCAAAATATTTGACGCTAAAATTTTCACTGTTGAGGAAAAACGGGGCAAAAATGTGCATTTTGTAACATTTTTCTTACCACGTTGCAACAAAAATTTTTTACGCTTTCTTTCGTGTTTTTACAAAATACGAAAAAAGCCGACAAAAGTCGGCACTACTGTTTTTTGTACATTTCTGCTTTCAGCACGCAAATTTCCGGCAAACCACGCAGTTTCTCGGCAAAATCCATTCCGTACCCCACCACAAATTTGTCGGGAATTTCAAACCCGACGTACTTGACGTCCACATGTACTTTACGGCGTGAAGGCTTGGACAACAGCGCAGTTATTTCCACGCTTTCGGCGTTTATTTCCTCTATCAGTTTTTTCAGATACGAAAGGGTGATTCCGCTGTCGATGATGTCTTCCACAATAAGCACATGTCTGCCGCAGACGTCCTCGGTGAGGTCTTTGAGCAGTTTGACGCTGCCGCTTGTCGTAGTGCCTTTGCCGTAACTGGAGGCAGAAATGAAGTCCACTTCGCAATCGATGTCCATTTCCCGCACCAAATCGGCAAGATACACCCATCCGCCTTTTAGAACGCCCACCAGCACAGGGTTTTTATCTCGGTAATCGGCGGAAATCTGTGCGGCAAGTTGCCTGACACGGTTGGATATTTCCTCTTTGGATATGAGAACTTCCCGTATGTTTGAGTAATCTTTCATAAACTTCTCCGTTTTCAGTCGGTAATGATTTTTTTGATGTAGCAGACGGAAGAACCTTCCTCCGTTTTGACGCTGTCGGCAATTTCCACTCCGCAAACGATAAGCACGTTGCTGCCGTCCGCCACGAGCAACAACTCGGGGCGCAATCTTGCGGGAACTTTTTTGTCGATGAGGTATCTGTTGAGGGGTTTGCTTCCTCCACCGCCGAACTTATCGAAGGTGTCGCCGCTTTTCAGTGTGCGAAACACCGCCGTAGGCGGAATTTTTTTGACGTCGAACTTCAATGCGTCCTTTTGCGGCTGACGTACCACCGCAACGGTGCCGACAGGCGTTTGCACAATTCCCGTCTGAAAGGGCATTTCAAATTGATAACTCTTTTGCAGACCGTCGTTTTTGAGAATGGTTACCTTGTCGTAGTCGTTTACCGCCGTGAGGTTGAATGGCAGGGAAAGCCGTTTTCCCCCGAAGTTGTCGGCAAGTTGAATTATTGCGTCGAAGTGAAACTTTTCGATGTCGTACCAGATGTTAAGACGCAAAAACACCTTTCTCAACACACGGTAGGCAATGGGTTTGGGTTGAAGCAGCAGATAGGAAGGAATTTCCGCACTGTCGCCGTAGATTTTCACCTGCGAGTCGTCTGCAAGACTTTCCAGATAGGCGTTGTCCTGAGAGATGTTTTCCGCAAAGCGAGTGATGTTGGAAGGGGCGTTTTCGTTGAGTTGGCACAAAAGCGGAATGACTTTGTTGCGCAGAAAGTTGCGTGTGTACTTGACCTGCCCGTTTGTGGAATCGTACACGTGCGGCACGTTGTGCTTTTGGGCGTATTCCACGATGTCGGCACGGGAATAGTCCAAAAGAGGACGCAAAAACTTGCCACGTTGCCGCTTGATACCTTCCATTCCGTTGGCGCCGCTTCCTCTGATGAGGTGCATCAGTATCGTTTCGGCGTTGTCGTCGGCATGATGCGCCGTGCAGACAAAGTCCACTTCCAAGGAATTAAGTACCCCCAGACGCAACAATCTTGCGCCCGTTTCTTCCGAAACTTTCATTGCCTGACAGTAAGAAGGCACATCTATGTTGAAAGTTTTGCACTTGACGCCGAATTTTTTGCAGTAATTTGCCACAAAACGGCAATCGGCGGAAGCCTCCTTGCGCAGATTGTGATTTACCGTTACTACAAAAAACTTGGGGCGTGGATTCATTGTGGCAAACATGTGCAGCATCACCATGGAATCCACTCCGCCGGAAACGGCAAGGGCGTAAGATTTTGACATGTCCAAATCCAGCATAGGCTACCCCTGTTGTCTGTTAAGACAATTTGCCAGCAAAACAAACTGTTGAGGAGAAAGTTGTTCTCCACGGCAATTTATCGGCAAATTGCACGTTTGCAATATTTCCGCTGCCTTTTCCTTGGTTAACGCAAAACCGTTGCAAAGATTGTTTACCAACGTTTTTCTGCGCATGGAAAAGGCCGTTTTCACCGTTTTTCGGAACATTGCCCTGTCGTCGATATCAAACTTGTTGCGACGCATGGTTATTTTGACAACTGCGCTGTCCACGTTTGGTTGCGGTCGGAACAGCGTCCGAGGCAGAATTTGCGTTATTTCCACGTCGGCAACGGCGTTTACCGCCACGGTAATTGCACCGTATTGCTTTGTTCCGCAATGCGCAGCCAACCTCTCGGCAACTTCTTTTTGTATCGTGAGGGTGAGGGAAACAAGGTTTTTGCCCTCTTCCACGAATTTCATTACTATCGGCGTAGTGATGTAGTAGGGAATGTTGGCAACGACGCTGTAACTGCCGCCGCACATTGCCTCCACCTGCGCCGTGTCGTAGCGCATGATGTCCCCCATTACAAGTTGTACGTTGTCGTAGCCGTGCAACATTTCTTTTAATACTGGTTGAAGATTGTTGTCAATTTCAAAGGCGACAACCTTTTTGGCGTATTTGCCTAGAACTCTTGTCAGCGTGCCTGCGCCTGCGCCTATTTCCACCACCGTGCCGTCGGCAATGTCGGCGTCCTGCGCTATTTTTTCCAACACCGCTTGGTCTGTCAGAAAGTTTTGCCCGTACTTTTTGGTGAGGTGCAACTCAAAACGTGAAAAAATGTCGTCGTTCATTGTCCCTGCACCTTCCTATAGACTTGCACGAAATCCTCAACATCCCATATCTGCGGAACGGGATACAGCGGGTTTGCCTCCCTTTCGGCATGATGCGCCAGTTGCCGCAAATCTTCCGTGAGAATTTTTCCTCCGAAATTATCGGGAATACCCAACGTTTTGTTGAGTCTGAAAAGGGCGTCCACAAACTTTTCCGCCGCCACGGCGTTGGAATCGGTTTTTTCGGCAACGTTGACGAGTTTTGCCAGCCTTGCCAACGGTTTGTGCACGCATTTGCCGTACTTTTTCAGTACCACGGGCAAAAGTATCGCATTTGCCAACCCGTGGGCAATGTTGTACTTGCCCCCCAAAGAATGGGCAAGCGCATGCACGTTTCCCACATACGCACGGGTGAACGCCAGACCTGCAAGATACGCCGCTTTCTGCATGTTGGCACGTGCCTGCAAGTTGCTTCCGTTTTGAGTTGCTAGCACGATATTTTCAAAAATAAGTTTTGTGGCTTGCTCCGCCTGTTTGCGTGTAGCAACGGTATTGGATCTGCCTATGTACGCTTCCACTGCGTGAGTCAGCGCATCCATTCCCGTAGTCGCCGTCAAAAACGGAGGCAGTCCCACAGTTAGTAACGGGTCAAGCACCGCATAGTGAGGAATAAGGGCAAAGTCGTTTATTGCGTACTTGTCATGCGTTTCGCCGTCGGTAATTACTGCCGCCACGGTACATTCGCTTCCCGTCCCCGCCGTTGTGGGTACCGCCACGAAAGTGGGCAGTTTTTTGCGCACTTTAAGCAAACCTCGCATCTGATTGACGCTCTTTTGCGGTTGCACCACCCTTGCGCCCACCGCCTTGGCGCAGTCCATTACCGAACCGCCGCCAAAAGCCAGAATACCGTCGCACTCGTTGGCAATGTACACCGACAAAGCCTCTTCCACCTGTTGGACGGTGGGGTTGGGAAGTACTCCGTCAAACACGAAGTACTGCAAATCCGCTTTGTGAAAAAAGCCATCCAAAGCGTGCCTCTCGATGGCTTGTCTGTCGCACACAACAAGCAGTTTGTGCACCTTTTTGTCACACAAGAAACTGCCGACGTTTTCAAAACTGCCCTCGCCCTGCAAAAGCACGGGTTGTCGCCAAGGCATAAATGCCATTCCGATTTTCACAAAAAACTGATAGGTTCTGCAAGCGATTTTTCTCAATAACTTCATGTTTACACCGAATATTCCGTAAACTTACCGTGCGGAATTATATTTGAAGCATTATACAACAAAAAAAATCTTTTGTAAAGGCGTTACCACCAGCCTGTGAAGTTTTCTTTTCACGGCTCAAAAGTCATTTTCCACGTTGCATGCGACGGTTTTGCCCTACCGTAGGCAGGTTTTGCGTACAAAAGGGTTTCCCGCACCTTTTTGCCTTACAGGCGAAGGTCAGAGACTTTTTGTCGGCAAAAACAAAACGATGCGACCTGCGCCGCAACGTGGCAAAAACGCCCATTTGGCAAAAAAGCGGGCGCAACGCCTGCCCTTTACAATGTTTACCGCCACAAAAAAGGGTAAAAAAAATCCCGCTTCGAAGGAAGCGGGACGTGCATTAGTCTGCTACGTAAGGTATCAAAGCCATCTGACGGGCACGTTTGATTGCAACGGCAAGTTCTCTTTGATGACGGGCGCACACACCTGTCATACGGCGGGGAAGAATTTTTCCGCTTTCCGTGAGATACTTTTTGAGTTTTGCAACGTCCTTGTAATCGATGGACTGTGCCTTTTCGACGCAGAAGTTACAAACCTTTCTGCGTGCAGGCTTTCTTACCGGTTTTTTAATTTCTTTGTTTTCCATATTGGTTTTCTCCTTGTTTAGAACGGCATATCGTCGTCGGAATCATCCACTTCTTTCAGCGTGTCGATGTCCTGATTGGACGAATTGCTTTGGTTGCTTTGACTTTGATTGCCACTGCCGGAACGGGAAAGGAATTCCACCTGGTCGGCACGGATGTCGAATGTCTGACGTTTGATACCGTCACGTTCGTAACTGCCCGTTTGAATGCTTCCGGTAACGGCAACCTGACTTCCCTTTTCCAGGTACTTCACGCAGTTTTGCGCAAGATTGTCCCATGTGATGATGTTGATGAAATCCGCACGACTTTCTCCGTCACGTGAAGAGTAACGGTTGACTGCGATGGAAAATCTGCAATAGGAATGTCCCGATGCCACTGTGGATGCTGTGGGGTCCTGTGTCAATCTGCCAATTAAAAATACTTTGTTCATGGTGCTCTCCTTATTTCTTAACTACCAAAAAACGAACAACGCTGTCGGTAATACGCATTACACGTTCAAGTTCGCTGGGAAGCGTAGCCTGAGCAGTGAAGTTTACCAGAACATAGTAGCCTTCGGTCTTGTAGTTGATGGGATAGGCAAGTTTTCTTGTTCCCCATTTGTCCACACCGTCGATTGTGCCGCCATTATCTGTAATGACTGCGGAAATCTTTGCAACTACCGCCTCTTTGGCTTCGTCGGAGATTTCGTTGTCGATAATGTACAACAATTCGTAACTGTTCATGATTTTTTACCTCCTTGTGGTCTTTGTGGCCGCAACAGGTCCTTGCGGCAAGGTGCCCGAATTACAGGCGAAGTTATTATACAACAATAATTTTATTTTTGCAAGCATTTGTAAACACTCCGTTAAAGGTAATTTTTCCAAAAACGGTAAAAACTTAAAAATGTCAACTTGTCGCAAAACGCACGCTTGACAGTGTTGTGCCGACGTCAAATTTGTTTACCCCCGTTGCGTACAACCAAACGCCTGACGCAATTTTCTTCGGAAAAACATCACGAAAAAACGCCGTCGGGTGGCAATTTTCCTTTGGAAATCTTTTGAAAAAACCAAACGACCTTTCTGCCGTCCTTTCGCATGGGCGAAAGCGCAAAAGGGAGAAGAATGTCGAAACTTGCAGAATTTTATCTCTTTTTACTGATTTTTACCCCCACTTTTGCACTTATCCACACAGTTATGCACATTTTGCCTGCAAAATACCGTGTTTTGTGCAATAAAAAAGTATAAAATACGGTAAAATGTCAAAACGGACAAAAACAAAAGGCAGGGGCAAACGCCCTCTGCCTTTTTGCTCATATTGAACTCATATTGAATTTGTGTTTGTCTGACATTTCCCTCGGCAACTTGCTCGAATACGTTGAACACCCGTGTGCCTTGACGTCGCAAGAATATCGCCGTTGTGCGCAACGTTTTAAGCCATGGCGTACACGCAACACTTGGGCTTTTGACCGTTTTGCTTCGGACGTCTTTTGCCTCTTGCGTTTGGTACGACATGTCCGGTGCGGTTGACGCTTTTACTCCGTTGCCGCAGAAAAGAGTTTATCTGGAAAACTTTTTCAAGAGGTAATCCACGTAATAGTTGGGGTTGAAGTCCTCGCCCGTTGCCAGACGCAAAATTTCGTCGGGATACTTGGAAGAACCGTACTTGTGGACGTGTTCTTTGAGCCATTCGTTGACCTTTTCCGTTGTGCCGCTTTGCAAACTTTCCTCCACGTCGAAGTCCTTTTGCATGCTGTGGTACAGTTGCGCGGCGATTGCCGACCCCAAAGCATAGGTGGGGAAGTAACCGAAGTTACCGTACGCCCAATGCACGTCCTGCAACACGCCCAAAGTGTCGTTGGGAGGGGTGATTCCGAAGTATTCGGTGAATTTTTCATTCCAGTAGCGGGGAAGGTCTTTGACCTGCAAACTGCCGTCGATAAGTTTCTTTTCTATTTCGTAACGAAGCATGATGTGCAACGGATAGGTGAGTTCGTCCGCCTCCGTACGCACAAAACTGCATTCGGTGCGGTTGACGAAGTCCACAAACTGTTTTTCCGTAACCTTGCGGAACTGAACGGGGAAGTGCTGTTGCAGGTGTTTGTAATGCACTTTCCAGAATGCGTCGCTGCGCCCTATCATGTTTTCGTAGAAACGGGATTGACTTTCGTGCATGCCCAAACTTGCTCCGCCGCCGCTCAGCGTGCCGTTGAGCGACCTGTCGCACTGCTGTTCGTAAAGGGCGTGTCCCGTTTCGTGAATTACCGAATAGATTGCCGACACAACGTTGTTTTCGTAGTAGTGGTTGGTGATTCTCACGTCGTCGGTGCCGAAACCGCTTGTGAAGGGGTGTTCGCTTTCCTTCATTATTCCACGGGATTTGTCGAAACACATGACGTCACGCAGGTACTCGCAAAAACGTTTTTGCCCCTCTTTGTAGCACAGTTGCGTTGCCCAATCGGGTACCGGCGGGGGATTTGTGGACACTTTTTTTATCAACGGTACAAGTTTTTCTTTCAACAAAGCAAAAAATTCGTCGTATTGCTTTGTGGTGTAGTGCGGTTCGAACATGTCCAGAAGCACGTCGTAACCTTTGGTTTCGCCGTCGGCAAGCCAAACGGTCGTTTTGCGACAGTAGTCCACTATTTTTTCCAGGTAGGGGCGGAAAAGTTCAAAGTCGTTTTCCGTCTTTGCCTTGACGTACACGGGGTACGCCTGCGAAACAAGCAGGTTGTAGGCAGAGTACTCTTCCTTGGGAATACTGCGTGTCTGACGAATGTTTTTTTTCATTACTTCCACTTCGTGGCAAAGCACGTCGTCCAACAGTTGCCTGTTGCCGTCCAGCGTTTCCACCGCCTCCACGAATTTTTCGTCGGAAACAAGTTCGTAACTGTATTCCGAAAGTACTGCGCCGTACTCGGCGTCGGCGGAAATACTTTGCGGTGCGGCATCCGTCTGCATATCCCACGAGATGATGAAATCGGCAAAATGTTGCGCCAGAATTTTTCTGCGTTGCTGTTTGTAAAATTGCAAAGCCTCTTCAAATTGCATATTACGCCTCTTTTAATGTTTTTGATAGTTTTCTTTTTTCGATTGTGTGCATAATCAACTTTCCGCACACGATGAGCGCCGCCATTACAAGCGCATTAAGCGCTATGAACAAAATTGCGTTGCCGTCGATGGAAACAAACATGGGGGTGGGTTCTTCGCCTCCCGTCCAACTTGCGATAAGTCCCAAAGCCCAGGGGAAAACAAGGTAGCATCCCACGGTGCCCACCGTTCCCAAAATACCTATGCCGAGGTTTATCAGATCGTAGGGGAAAAGCAATATCCACAGTGCAAGCACGCCCGTTACCGTCATGGAAAACATTGCAACGGTGCTGATTTGTTCGGCATTGTCGGCAATTCCAAGCACACTCATGAATGCGTAGGTCATTGCCACCGACAAGAACATGGCTATTCCGCTGGGAAGGGTGCTTTTCAGCGTGTTGGCGACAAAGTGTCCCTTGATGAGATTTCTGTTGGGTTTCAGTGCCAGCAGGAAAGAGGAAATACCTATCACGAAAAATTCCATTGCGTACAGGTGTTGCGGCTCAAACGGATAGGTGCGTTGAAGGATAAGACACAACACGGTGGTGAGTATCGTCATGGATGTTTTCATCAAAAACAGCGACGAACTGTTTTGAATGTTGTTGACTACCTGTCTGCCTTCGGCAACCACCCTTGGCATGGAACTGAACTGATTGTCCATAAGCACAAGGTTTGCCACCGTTTTTGCGGCGTCGGTACCGCAGCCCACGCTTATTGCGCAGTCGCTTTCACGCATTGCCAGAATGTCGTTTACGCCGTCGCCCACCATTGCCACCGTGCGTCCCGCCTTTTTCATCGCCTTTACAAGTACGCTTTTCTGTTCGGGGGTAACACGTCCGAAAACGGTGTACTGCGTTGCCGCCTCCGCCACTTCTTCGTCCGTCATTCCGTCCAAAGAAATGTACCTGTCGGCATTTTTTACCCCCACTTTCTGCGCAATTACCGATACGGAAAGGGGATTGTCGCCGGAAATGATTTTCACGTCCACGTTGTTGTCACGGAACCAGCCGATAATTTCACAGGCGTTACTGCGCAACGTGTCCTGCAACACAACAAGCGCAAGGGGTTTAAGTCCCTTCACGGAGCCGTCGGCAATTTCCTCGGAAGAGTAGCCCACGGCAAGCACACGCAAGCCTTGTTGCAAAAGTTTTTTGCATGTTTCGTCAAACTGAGCGTCGGTTTTTTCAAACATAAATTCCGCTGCGCCTATTGCAAACGTTCCTTTTCCCTGAAGCGTTGCCGCCGAATACTTGCGTTGTGAAGAAAAGGGAATGTGCGCTACCGCAGGAATTGTTGCAACGTCGGCGGTGAAGGCTTTCAGTGCTTGCGCCGTCATGTTGTCGTCGCCGGTGGCGGACACGACGCTTGCCACAATCTGACTGACTTGCTCACGGGTGTGTTTGCCGAAGCACACCACGTCTTCCACCGTCATCGTGCCGTCGGTAATGGTACCCGTCTTGTCCAGACACAACGTGTCCACACGGGCAAGCATTTCAATGCAGGGAAGTTCCCTTACAAGCACCTTTTTGCGTGCCAGTTTCAAAGCCGCAACGGCAAGGGCGACGCTGGTGAGAAGCACCATTCCGCTGGGCACCATTCCTATCATGGAACCGCTCATTGCCTTTATTGCCTCGTTTACGGTGTCAACGATGTCCGGTTGCGGTTTGACAACGTAGTTGAGCCACAAATTGACGTTGTCGCCAAGCAATCCACGTATTTGCGAACTGCAAAAGAATGTGGCTATTCCCAAGGGGAAGATAATGACGGAAATGAATTTTATTATTGTTTTTATTCCCTTTATCAGTTGCGAGTTGGGCGTTTTTGCCTTTTTGACACGGGCGGAAAGTTGTTCTATGTAATTTTCCTTGCCCACCTTGTCGCAACGTGCCACACAGTTGCCTGCAACAATGTAACTGCCGCTGTACAGCACGTCCCCCGCCTTTTTCTTGACGGAATCGCTTTCGCCGGTCAGCATGGATTCGTTTACTTCCACTTCCCCCTGCAAAACGACGGAGTCGGTGCAAATTTGTTTGCCCGCCGAATACACAATCACGTCGTCCAGCACAATGTCTCTTGTGGCAATGGACTGCTGTTTGCTGTCACGCACCACAGTTGCGGTAGGTTCGCTTACGATGGACAGTTTTTCCACTGCAAGTTTGCTGCGTATTTCCTGAAAAATACCTATCACAGTGTTGGCAAGAATGATGACGATGAACATCATGTTGGTTACGCTGCGGCAAATGAGCATAAGCACGAAAATGATGAATCCCAACAGGTTGAAAAAGGTGAAAATATTGGTGGCAAAAATAGAAAGATAACTTTTGCCCACCACCTTTTTGGTTTTGTTGGTCTTCTTTTCGGCAATACGCTGTTTTACCTGCTGTGCGGTGAGCCCATGCGCCACATCGGCGTTGATGCGTTGCACCGTCTGCACTTGGGAAGTTTTTTTCATACTCTCTCCTTGCGGACAGGTTGTCCGTCTGCGGTAAATTGGTTTTTTGTTCAGTGCGAAGGCTTTTCGCCACGCAATTTGAGTGTGGGACAGGCATTCAGCGAAAGGTCGGCAAACTGTCCCTTTACAAAGTGAAAGTACCCACGGGATGCAATCATTGCCGCATTGTCGCCGCAAAGCGACAGTTTGGGCAGACACACCCTGTACCCCTTATTTTCCATTTGCGCCATTTTCCGACGCAGGTAACTGTTTGCCCCCACACCGCCGGCAACGGCAACGGTTTTAAGGTTTTCTTTTAGGCAATCCTGTTCAAGACAGGAAACAAGCCCATCCACGGCGCACACGTTGAAACTTTTGGCAACGTCCGCCTTGTTTATCTCTTCACCCCGTTGCACGGCATTGTGCACGGTGTTTATCACAGCCGTTTTCAAACCGCTGTAACTGAAATTGCCGTTGGAAATAACCACGGAATGGAAGGTGTAAACGGCGTTGCCGCAAGAGGCTAGTTTGTCAATTTCCGGCCCTCCCGGATAGGGTAATCCCAACACACGTGCCACCTTGTCGAAGGCTTCGCCCACGGCGTCGTCAACGGTGGAACGCAACACGTGGCAACTGTCGTAGTCGTCCACACGCACAACTGCGGTGTGTCCGCCGCTGGTGAGCAAGCACATGTACGGGGGTTGCAAATCGGGATAGGTGAGGTAGTTTGCGCAAATGTGCCCCTCTATGTGATTGACGGCAATAAGAGGCAATCCGCTTGCCTGACACAGCCCTTTTGCAAAGGATACGCCGACGAGCAACGCTCCCACAAGCCCCGCCCCGTAGGTAACGGCAACTGCGGAAAGGTCGCCCAAGCAAACGTTTGCCTGTTTCAACGCTTCGCCCACCACCTTGTCTATTGCCTCGACATGGTTTCGGCTGGCAATTTCCGGCACGACTCCGCCGTACAAACGGTGAATGTCTATTTGCGAAAGCACCACGTTGGACAAAATTTCCCTGCCGTTTTTAACAACGGAAGCGGCGGTTTCGTCGCAGGAACTTTCTATTCCCAAAATCAAAACGTCATTTGTTTTTTGCATAATAGATAAATTTTAACTCTACATCGGTTTTTTGTCAATTTTTTGCAAGGCGGTTGTTACTCTTGCCTTTGTTTACCTTGCACACCGTTGCAACACGTTGCAAAAAGACTTTTGTACCCCGTGAGGCAAGTTACCGACGTCTTGTTACGCAGTAGCGGAAACCGTCAAAAAGGCAGGCAAGGCTTTGTTTGACGCCACACAAAACCAAACTATTGCAAAAAAACAAAATTTTTTGTATTATTTAGAAGGAAAAGCAATGTTTTTGACTTTCCCAGCGAAAGTCAGGCAAAACTTACAGGGAGGAAAGCATGGGGAAATTACTGAAAATCGTGTTCAGCCGTTTTACGCTGATTTTTTTGGCAATAGTGTTGCAGGTTGCGCTGGCAATAGCCGTAACCTTCTATTTCAGTTCCTACTACCGTGTAGCCACTATCGTTTCCACGACAATGCTGGTAATAACACTGTTGCTGATAATAAACAGGGACATGTCCTGCGAAGCCAAACTGCCCTGGTCCATTCTCGTTTCCATCGTTCCTGTGGTAGGTTTTGTGCTGTACCTCATTTTCTCACGCAACAACGCCTCTCTTTCCCAACGCAAAATGTTTGCCAAACTGCCTCAGATACGCTTTTCCGACATGCACCCTTCCGCCCCCACAAAGTACCTGCGACAGATAGAATATCTGCACAAAATGGGCGCTCCGTCCTTTTCCGACACGGACACGGTGTATTTCGGTTGCGGCGAACTTTTCCTTGCCGACTTGCTGGAACAGTTGGAAAAAGCGGAAAAATTCGTGTTTCTGGAATACTTCATTGTGGAAGAAGGAAAGATGACGAACAGCATTTTGCAGGTACTGAAACGGAAAGTTTCCTGCGGCGTGGAGGTACGTTTGCTGTACGACGACCTGGGAAGCCTCACTCACGTTGGCAGAACGTTTTACCGCAAATTACAAAATGAAGGCATACGGTGTGCAAAATTTGCTACCATAAGGCCTGTGGCTTCCGCCGTGTACAACAACAGAGACCACCGAAAAATAGCCGTTATCGACGGAAAGGTGGGATACATCGGGGGCATCAATCTTGCCGACGAATACATCAACGAGAAAAAACTGTACGGCTACTGGAAGGACAGCGCCGTAAGAATTGTAGGCAACGCCGTTACTACCCTTTGCACAATGTTTCTGCAAATGTTTGACATGGCGACCAAAAAGACGGAGGATTTCGACAGATATCTGGTGTTTTCTCACACGGAAAAATTTGCCGACAAAGGAATTGTGGCACCCTTCGGGGACGGTCCCCGTCCGCTTTACAACGAACAGATTGCCAAAAGCGTCTACCTCAACCTTATCGACCAGGCGGTGTACGACCTGTACATTTCCACGCCCTATCTTATTGCCGACGAAACGGTAATAGATTCTTTGCGCAGAGCCTCCCTGCGTGGGGTAAACGTAAACATACTTATTCCCGCCGTACCGGACAAAAAAACCGTGTACGCCATGACAAAACAAAGTTGCAAAAAATTGGTGGATGTTGGCGTGAAAATTTACAGTTACACCGACGGATTCGTCCACGCCAAAAACATTGTAGCCGACGGCATTGCAGGGGTGTGCGGCACAATCAATTTGGACTACCGCAGTTTCGTGCATCACTACGAATGCGGCGTGTACATGTACGACACCGCCGCCGTAAGAGAAATGTACGCCGACATGGTACAGACATGCCAAAACAGTCAGTTGCAAATCACCCCTCCGCCGCTGCGTCTGTGGGAAAAATTGGTTTGTCTGGTGGGAAATCTTTTCCGCCCGTTGCTGTAAAAAGGTACAAGCAAACCCGTTCCCCCGTGCGGTAAAGTAACTTAAAAACAAAATGTCGCATAAAATGTGTTGAGTACACCTTTTTGCGACATTTTTTTACTTTCCTAAAATGTTTTGCAAACTGCGTGCAAAAAATCACAAGGAGGTAAAATTTTGGCTACCTACTACATAGGGGCAAATGACGAACACGGTCAAAATCCCCCCACTGCGGGAAAACGCACGCCCGTTTTGCCCTACATAAACAGATCGTTTTACGAAAACGAATTCAACAGACCAACCAAAAACTGCTTTATTGAAGCGTGTTTGCGGTGCGGTTTCGACGTTTACGACGTCAAACCGGAAATTATCGACATATCAATTTCGGAAAGAGTACGCCGAATAAACAGACAAAATCTCACCCTGCTTGTAACTTTCGGTTACAACGCTTTCGGAAACGGCACCAGTTTCAATTCCGCAAGCGGCATTCTCACATTCTATTCCCCATTAAACCGCTTTCCCGACAGCAGCAGAGCGTTGTCGGAAGAAATTTACGTGCAACTGATTGAGGGGACGAATCAGGTGGGCAGAGGGGTGTCAACCCTCACCAACGTCGGCGTGTTGCAAAGCGTCAACTGCGTTTCAACCCTTGTGGAACCCGGCTTTATGACAAACTTTGACGAAGCCAAACTGATGCTTGACCCCGACTTCCACACCGAAGTGGGTGAAGAATGTTGCAAAGGCGTGTGCGAGTACCTTGGCGCAAACTACGTTGCCCGTGAACTGCAAAATTACCCTCTTCTGCGGCAGGGCAGCCGCAACAACTACGTGGAAGTGTTGCAGTTTATGTTGCGCAACCTTGGTTACAACATTGCCGTGGACGGAATTTTCGGCAACGCCACAAGGAACGCCGTTGTTTCCTTCCAAATGAACAACGGACTTGTTGCCGACGGCATTGTGGGCAACAACACCTGGCGTACACTGCTTGTTTTGCCTCCTCGCCCGACGTTGAGGCAGGGCAACAGGGGAAACTACGTCAGATACCTGCAAAGCAAACTCACAACGAAACTTTATCCGACGGGAGCAATAGACGGCATTTTCGGCAACGCCACAAGAGAGGCTGTCGTACAGTTCCAGTTGGAAAATGCCCTTGTACCCGACGGCATTGTGGGCGCACGCACGTGGGAAGTAATTTCGCAGATAGGCGGTGGACGTCCTCAACCGTAAAATTGCACGTTTTTGCGCAAACGGTAGCAAAAGTTTGTAACACGGTAACAAAATCTGACGCAGACGGCAACGCCACAATGCGCCACACCTTCACAACGGAAAAATGCAACAACTGTTTTTCCTGTACAGTCAAAGCCCGCAATGCAAAGGCAAAACAATACCAAGTGTAAAGGCAGACTAGCACGAAAAAAGTTTGCAAAAGGCAACAACGTTTTTGCCGACGACGTTTTTTGTTCTTTGTGGCATTTGGCACAAAGTCAATTGCCATTTATGCCCCGTGAAACAACTGCGTTTCAACTTCTTAACGCAAAAAAACAAAGAAAAAGGGAACGGCTTGTTGCCGTTCCCTTGATTTATCATCTTTACTTTTTGTCGAAGCCGTACTTCTTGTTGAACTTGTCAACACGTCCGCCTGCGTCAACCAACTTTTGCTTGCCCGTAAAATAGGGGTGACACTTGTTGCAAATTTCCACCTTGATGATGTCGGTGTCTTTGGTTGTACCCGTCTGGAACGTAGCGCCACAAGCACATACAACAGTCGCCTGATGATAATTCGGATGTATACCTTGTTTCATTTCGCCCACCTCGCTGATTTTTTTGAAAGATTTTCCTTTCGTGCTGTTCTATTCTACCGCAAGCAAAAAAAATAGTCAAGCGTTTTTAGCAGAGTACTGCAAACCCTTTGCAACTTGCAAAAACATTTACCTCTTCAAAATTTGCCATTGACCTTTGCCGAAAAACTTTGCATCTGCTTCCTGCAACAAAAACCGAATTTTGCAAAAAATTACTGCGACAACGGAAAACTACAACGGCATTTTGCTTTGCGGAAAAACAAAATGTACGTTGTCTGCACAAATTCCACAAAGCAAAAACTTGCTTTTGCCCGTCTTTGAGGATTACGCCACGGAAAACTGCCTTTTGCAAAAATTTACTGCAAATAACGGAAAACTACAACGGAATTTTGCTTTGCGGAAAAACAAAATGCACGCTGTCTGCACAAAATTCACAAAACAAGAACTTGCTTTTTACTGTCTTTGAGGATTACGCCACGGAAAACTGTCTTGTGCAAAAAATTACTGCGACAACGAAAAACTACAACGGCATTTTGCTTTGCGGAAAGGCAAACTGCACGCTGTCTGCACAAAATTCACAAAACAAGAACTTGCTTTTACTGTTTTTAAGCGTTTACCAAGAAAAAATGATTTCGCCCGATAAAAAGTGAAAAGCAATGCCCTTTTCGCCTCAAAGTAGCCTTTTGCATGCCTGCTTTGGGTAATTGCTACCTGAAAAGTCAAAAAATTGCCTTTCGACCTCAGCCGAACAGAATGAAATCGGCGTCTTTGCCTACCTCGATTGTACCTATGCGATGGGAAAGCCCGACAAGTCTGGCAGGGTTGACTGTCCACATTCTTATTGCCTGATGCAACGGCAACCCCGTGAAGGAAACAGCGTTTGCCAAACCGGTGTAGGCGTCCAACGTGCTGCCTGCACGCACGCCGTTGCTTTTAAGTCGGGCGTCGCCGTTTACCACCACAACGTCGTTGCCCGCCAAGGTGTAGTCGCCGTCGGGTAATCCCGTTGCCATGATGCTGTCGGTAATGCACACTACCTTGTCCAAACCTTTTGTGCGCACCAGCAGGCGGAAAACATCTTTCTGAACATGCTTTCCGTCGCAAATTACTTCGCAGAAGTTGTCGGAAAGCATTGCGCTCCCTGCCATGTTGAGGTCGTGTCTGTCAAGTTGCGACATAGCGTTGCCCCAATGCGTGAAAGACTTTGCCCCCGCCTTGATTGCCTTTTGTACCGTTTCGCCGTTTGCACCGCTGTGTCCCAACGACACCACCACGCCTGTGTCGGAAATTTCGCCGATAAATTCCACCGCTTTGGGCAATTCGGGCGCAACGGTAACAATTTTTATCATACCGTTTGCATGTTTTTGGAACTTGAAAAACAAATCCGCCGACGGATTGCGCAAATGTTGCACAGGCATTGCACCGCAAAACTTTTCCGAAAGGAAGGGGCCTTCCAAGTGAATACCTTTGATTTCCGGATAGTCTTTGGCAAGTTGAACAATCAGTTCCAACTGATGGCAAATGCGTTCCTCATCGTCCGTCATGACGGTGGGGAAAACGGTGCCTACACCGTGGGCAATGTAAAAATCCAAAATCTTTTTCATTCCGTCCGTATCGGCTGTGTTGAAGTCGTATCCGTTTGCGCCGTGAGTGTGAATGTCCACCAAAGCGGGCAAAATGTAACGGTTGGTGCAATCCACCACCTCCGTTTGCTCGTCGGGAACTATTTCCGTGGAAATTTCGATAATTTTGCCGTGGTTTGCCACTATGTCGGTTTTTACCAATTTGTCGCCCAAAAGAGCAAGACCGTTTTTGTAAAGTATCATGTTTCACCTCTTTTTTTATTGTACCACAGCAAAACCAAACAATCAACAGAAACGCACAAACAACATTGTTTTGCATATCGGCGTTGCTTCGATAAACGACCGCAACACCTTCAAAACAACAAGCCTACACCCCCACACACCCCTTGTGCGACACGTTGTTGTTTACCGCCGATTGAACGAACATGCACAAAATTTATTGCTGAAAACCCGTGATTGCAAATTATGCAAAGAGGCGACATAGGTTTTCCTTGTAAAACAACTGCAAATTGCGTCAAACTCACCACACTTTCAAAAAAATAAGCCTGCGCTTCACAACCCTAGTGCGACACGTTGCCGTTTACCGCCGATTGAATGAAACTGCACAAAATTTATTACTGCAAACCTATGATTGCAAATTCGTCCAACGCTGTTTTTGCTTTTTCAAAATTACAATTAACTTAATTATTTGGCATTATACAGTTGACTTTTGGACAATATTAGGGTATTATTTCAGCATTAGTACCGACATCGGCAACAAAAAAATTGCGGTTTTACACAATGAAAAGCAAACGATCTTTCAAACTTTCAGGATGGCAGTTGCTTGCGGTGGGGTATCTGACGGTGATTTTGTGCGGCAGCGCACTGTTGAGTCTTCCGTCTGCCACAGCCGACGGCACCACTACCTACATAAATGCTTTGTTTGTGTCCACATCGGCAACCTGCGTTACCGGTCTTGTACCCTACGACACGGGTACTCACTGGACGTTTTTCGGGCAGATTGTCATTTTGGCGTTGATTCAAACAGGCGGATTGGGCTTTATGACCTTTGTTTCGCTGGCAGTGAGCATGTTCGGCAAAAAAATGGGGCTTTACGGCAGAAAGGTACTGATGCTTTCGGCAGGAGGTTCCGACCTTGCCAGCCTCAGACACATGATAAAACGAATCTTTTTGGGAACGTTTTTGTTTGAGGGTATCGGCGCAATTTTGCTGAGCATAAGGTTTATTCCCACCTTCGGCACACTGTACGGGTTGTATTTTGCCATTTTCCACTCCGTTTCGGCCTTTTGCAATGCCGGTTTCGACATTCTTGGCGCAGAGTACGGCGAATTTGCTTCCCTCACCTACTACGCCAAAGACCCGCTTGTGGTGCTTACGATAGCATTTTTGATAATTATCGGCGGTTTGGGCTTTTGCGTGTGGAGCGACATCTGGGATACGAAATTCCGTTGGAAAAAATTTCGACTGCACACAAAAATGGTGCTTTCCGTTACCGCAAGTCTTTTGGTGGTTTCCACGTTGCTGTTTGTAGTGTTTGAAAGAAACAACGTCGAAACAGCCGATTTTACCTTTGGCGAAAAGGTGTTGGTGGCATTTTTCAATTCTACAACCACACGTACGGCAGGTTTCAACACGGTGGATATGTCGGGGCTTTCCGACAGCGGCTACCTGCTTGCCGTGATGCTTATGTTTATCGGCGGAAGTTCCGCTTCCACTGCCGGCGGTGTGAAAACCAACACAATGGCGGTGATAGTGATGGGAATGTTTGCCGCTTTCCGTGGCAAAAAGGACATAGAGGCAGGCAAACGACGCATAGACCATGCACTGCTGGGACAGGCGTTGGCAATTTTCGTGTCCTGTCTGTTTTTGGTGATTGTTGCCACGCTGGCAATCTGCGCCATCGAAATGGACTCCGTTGCGCCCTTCAAAGCCGTGCTTTTTGAAACGGTTTCGGCATTGGGTACTGTGGGACTTTCCATGTCGCTCACCACAAAACTCGGCTCAATATCCAAACTTATTCTTATTTTGCTGATGTACGCAGGCAGGGTGGGAATACTCACGCTGGCGCTTGCCTTCGGCGAAAACCGCTCGGTTTCCAACATACGGAAACCTTTGGACGACACTATCCTTGTCGGCTGAAAAGGAGGAAATATGAAATCTGTTTTGCTTATCGGAATGGGAAAATTCGGTCAGACAATCGGCGAAAAACTGCTGGAAATGGGCGACCAACTGATGATTGTGGACAAAAACGAAGACGTCGTCAACAGTCTTGCGCCCATCTACACCAACGCCCTCATTGCCAACTGCATGAATGTCAACAACCTGGCGAAAATGGATATTCCCGCTTTTGACGTGTGCATTGTGGCAATCGGCGACGACTTCCAATCCTCGCTGGAAATAACTTCCCTTTTGAAGGAATGCGGGGCAAAGTACGTCATTGCAAAAGCCACAACGGACATTCAGCGAAAATTTCTCTTGCGCAACGGCGCAGACGAAGTAATCTACCCCGACTTGGACATTGCGGAAAAAATGGCAGTGAAACTGAACGTTGAAAACGTGTACGACTACATCGAACTTGACGAAAAGCACTCCATTTTCGAAATTGCCTTGCCTGCTTCGTGGCTTGGGAAAACGCTTGTGCAACTGTCGCCACGCAGCAAATTCGGAATAAACATTCTCACCGTCAAAAAAGTGGGACATGTTGTGGCAAGTCCCTCCGCCGACTACGTCTTTGAAAAGGGCGACAAGTTGGTGATTTTCGGCGAAACAAAAAAGATAATGCAGTTTTCCAACAGAGAAAAGGGCTGACGGCAACAAGTATTGCGTTGCTTGACAACGCTGCGCTACCGTCATTTTCGACAAAACAAAACGTGTCTTTTGCCGACACGTTTTTTTTGTTACCTACGCACAAATATATTTTCAAAAGTTTTTCCGCACTTGGCCTTTTGTTGAAAACAAGTTTTGAAAAAGTTTTTTTGCATATAACGGTGAACTTGCCGATGACCATTCCAACAAAACGGCTGACGGCAACAAGTGTTGCATTGCTTGGCAATGTTGCACTACCGTTATTATTAGGTAACACGCCACATAGGTGAAAGCGATATTTTACCCTTGCGCCTGCTTTTGCACGGTTGCCACAAAAAGCGTTTTGGCTTTTTACAAAAACTACCCGACACAATGTAAAACTTCCAACGCTTGGAAAACTTATTCGAAAACCGCAAATTGCCTAAAAACAACACCGCAAGTTCGAAAAATACGGCATAACTGCAAATTATGCAAAAATACAGCATTTAACTGTAAAATACGTAAAAACACGGCATTACTGCAAATTTTCACCAAAATACAGCATCACTGTAAATTACCCCAAAAACACCTCACTGCAAAAATGCAACAAAAAAACTGCCCGAAAGGACAGTTTTTTACGAATACAAACCATTTTTTTTGTGCAACAACATTGCAACGCTTGCGCCTTGGCTTTTACAATCTGCGTCTTATCCACGTTTTGGGCGAAAGGGTCAGCAACAGCGGGTAGATTTCCAACCTGCCCAGAAGCATTGCTACGGAAAGCACAATTTTGGACAAAGGCGAATACATGTAGTAACCCGACGCAACGGTGCTGTAGGCAGGGCCTATGTTGTTCAGACAGGACGCCGCTGCCGTTATGTTTGCTTCAATAGTAAGGTCGGGACACCCGTCGAAGGACAGTATCAAAAAGGTGGAAATAAGCACCAACATGTAAATACCGAAGTAGTTTGTTGCGCTTTGCAAAACTTCCTTCGAAAGCACCTTGCCTTCGAATTTGACGGAGTTGGCGTTGCGTGGATGAAGTATCTTGCGCAACTCTTTGCGTACCGAGCATCCCAAAATTGCCACACGGGAAACTTTAAGTCCACCGGCAGTACTGCCGGCGCAGCCACCGATGAACATAAGACAAAACAGCAGACTTTTGGACAGCAACGGCCAAGCGTTGATGCTGGAAGACGCCGGTATTGCCGTGTACCCCGTCGTCGTGAGGAAAGACGCCACATGGAACACCGCAAACCGCACGGCGTCCGCCGTTGTTTTGGTGTAGGGAAGTTGGCTGATGACATTGAAAGTTACTACCGTTGCAGAAAAAACAATCACGCCTGCGTAAATCCACAATTCACGGGAGGAAAATGCCTGACGGAATTTGCACAAAATCATCAGGTAATACAGGTTGAAGTTTACGCCGAAAAGCATCATGAAGATTGCTATTACCCACTGACAGAAGGCATTGTAGCCTGCAATGCTGTCCGCCTTGATACCGAAACCGCCTGTGCCTGCCGTGCCGAAAGAATGAACTACGCTGTCGAAGATGGGCATTCCGCCGAAAATGAGCAGGGTGATTTCCAACAACGTCAATCCGATGTACAGCAAATACAAAATTTTTACCGTCGTTCTTGCACGGGGAACAAGTTTGTCCACGGTGGGACCGGGCATTTCCGCACGCAAAACGTGAATACTGTGATTTTCCAGATTGCTGGCAATCATCATCACAAATACTATAACGCCCATTCCGCCAATCCAATGGGTGAAACTGCGCCAAAACAACAGCCCTTTTGCCATTTGTTCGATGTAACTGCCCTGCAAAATGGTTGCTCCCGTTGTGGTGAAACCGCTTACCGTTTCGAAAAACGCATCGATGTAGGAAGGAATTGCTCCGCTTATTACAAAGGGAAGCGCACCCACAAGCGACACCCAAATCCAGGAAAGGGAAACGAGAACAAGACCCTCTTTGGAAAAGAACGCTTTGCTTTTGGGTTTGCACAGCACAACGACAGGCACTCCCACCGCCACGGCAATGGCAATTGCTATTGCAAACGCCCACCAGCAGGACTCGCCCAGACAGGCGGAAAGAATCATCGGCAGGCACATAAGCACGCCCACCAACACCGACACCCTGCCGAATATCTGAAATATTACCCGAAAATTCATTTTCTACCTCTATCTCAAAATATCCGCCAGGTCGTACAACCGCAGTTGCGTTGCCACGACGATTACACGGTCACCTTCCAATATTACGTCCTCGCCGGAAGGTATGATGGATTCCTTGTCACGGATTATTCCCGCAACAATTATGTTGTCTTTGAGTTTCATGTCTTTGAGGGGAACATTGAGCAGACAGCAATCGGAAAGAACGATAAATTCCGACGCTTCCACGTCGCCGTCCATCAGACTGTACAGCGTTTCCATTTTGCTTTGCAACGAATCGTTAAGCGCACGTGCGTACCGTGTCAAAACGTCTGCCACGATGTTTTGGGGAGAAACAACGCTGTCCAACCCCAATTTTTCCGACATTCTTGCAAGCGAAGGACGGTTGACCTTGGCAATGGCTTTGGAAACGCCCTGATTGAGTGCGTAAAAGGAAATGAGGATGTTTTCCTCGTCTTTGCCCGTCAATGCCAAAAAGGCGTCGGTGGAAGAAATGCCCTCTTCCAAAAGCAAATCCTGGTCGGTGGCGTCGCCGTGAATGACGCTGACGCTGTTGGGAACCTTTTCGGCAATTTCTTCGCATCGCTCGGCGCTTTTCTCGATTACTTTTACCGAGTAGTTGTTGGCGGCAAGCAATTTGATGAGGTAGTACGCCGTGGTGCTTGCCCCCATCACCGTTACGTCGTGGGCGTGGCGTTGCACCAAACCCAACGAACGCAAAAAGCGGTAACTTTCGGATGTCGCCACCATAAACGCCACCCTGTCCCCCTCCTGCAACACAAACGTGCCGTTGGGAATGAATGTTTCCTCTTCACGTTTGACGGCGCATGCCAGAAAGTTGACGGGGATTTTTTTGCGCAGGTCGGACAACGCCATTCCTGCGTAGCGGAATTTGCCTTTGACGGCAAGTTCCAGAATTTGTATTTTTTTGCCTGCAAAGGTGTCCGCCTTGGACGCCGAAGGCAGTTTGAGCATGTTGAAAATGGCTTCCGCAGTGAGTAATTCCGGATTCAATGCCATGGAAAGGCGCAGTTGCTTGGTGAGAAATCCAAGACTGCTGTCGTTGTAGTCCGATTCTCTTATGCGTGCGACGGTGTACTTTGCCCCCAATTTTTTGGCAAGAAAACAGGACAGCATGTTTACTTCGTCCGATTCCGTAACTGCAATAAACAATTCCGCCTTGGAAACTTCCGCCTCGGTAAGCAGTTCTTTGGAAGTTGCGTTTCCGCACACGGCACGCACGTCGTAGGTGTTTGTGAGGTGGCTGATGACGTCGGGATTGTTGTCTATGGCAACAATGTCGTGATTTTCCTCCGCCATGCTGGCGACAATGGCTCTTCCGATTTTTCCGCAACCTACTACAATCACTCGCATAAGTTTACCTTTCCCCTTTAACCTTTGGTGAGATGTGTTTTAATTTTATCACAAAAGATACGCCGTGACAATCGATTTTCTTCTTTACAAAAAGTAGTTTTGCTTGTATTTTTTCATCTTTTTTTGCAGAAAATTTTGCCGAAAAACACACTAATTTGTCAAAAGCGTGTCCATTTGACTGCAAGTATCAACAATACGGCAAATTTTTTACACTTTTTTAGGGAATTGCCCGTCAAATGGTTTTCACACGACGGCAACAAAAAAACAGCCTTGCCGCCTGCAAGACTGTTTCATCTTTTTTCCAAAGAAACGTAGTCGATTTTTCCGAAATCCGTGCGTGGCATTTTGTCCAGCACCTCCACGAAACGTGGCACGGAATAACGTATCAGGTTTGCCGAACAAATGTCCTCTACGCTTTTTTTCACCACGTCCAACGGCGTGGGGGTGTTCAGCGTTACAAACACTTTCAGATACGGTTTGTCGTTGACGTTGCAACGCACGGCACACGCCTCGTCCACAAAGCTCAACTTTTTGACGCAATTTTCCACCTGAGCGGGGAAAACGTTGACGGCGGCAATTTTCAAGGAACGTTTTTTTCTGTCCACAATGTGCAAAAAGCCCTTTTCGTCAAGGTAACCTATGTCGCCGGAAGTCACCCAACTTTCGCCGTTTTTTTCCACCAGTCCGCCACCGTCCAGGTACCCCTGCATATTTCCCAAAGAATTGACGGCAATTTCTCCCTCGACGCCGTAAGGCAACACGTTGCCCTCTTCATCCCAAATTTCCACCTTGCACAACGGCATCGGCTTTCCGCAACTTTCCTTCTGGTAGTTGTCGAAATTGTTTACGGTGCAAACACCGCACACTTCCGTCAAGCCGTAGCCACGCATAAGTTGGGCACGTTTGCAACGCCTGTGCAAAACTTCGTCCGCCTTTTCCACCAAACTTTCGTCCAGCACGTCGCCTCCGCACCATATAACGTCCATGTTTTCCATTCCCGCCGTGTCAAATCTGCCTGCGGAAAACATCTTCTTTATCATTGCAGGCACAACGCTCCAACAGGTGATGCGGTAGTTTTTCAGATACCTGCACACGGCGTTGACGTCAAACTTGGGCACCAGAATCACACCGTATCCCAACACAAGAGGCGCATGAACGCCTGCGCACAGCCCGAATGCGTGAAAAATGGGCAACGTGGCAAGATTGTAGGCACGTATGTCTTCCGTAGGGTGATACATCAACTTCATAGAACGTGCGATTCCGTTGAAAGCGGCGTTGGTCAGTTTGACTATTTTGGGTGTGCCGCTTGTTCCGCCGCTGTGCATGTAGCACACGACATCGTCTTCGCTGCCGCACACCTGTGTGTTTCCGCATTGATTTCTCAATGCGTTGTACGTCAAAACGCCCTTAATGCGATGACTTCTCACTGCGGAATACAACGCAAACACGGGTTTGCGGAAAGTTACGTAGTCGGCAATACTGCACCGCACCAAAATCTGATTGGCGTCGGCAAGTTGTCTTTCATCCGGCAAAAGCACGTCGTAAAACAACAACGCTTTGGAATGCACCTTGACAAGATTTTCTTTCAGCAGTTTGACAGGCACCAACGGATGCACTATGTTTGCCACAAGCCCCAACTTGGAACAGGCGTAAAAAGCCGCCAGCCCCTGCGGACATGAAGGCAGATACACCGTTACCACATCGCCTTTTTTAAGATTCAGTCGGGAAAATGCGAAGGCAAGGTTTTCCGTATCACGCAAAAGTTTCTGAATGGAAATTTTGTGGTTGTAGTACACCACATTCCCCTTGCGGTCGGCATTTGCCGTCAACATTTCGTAGCAAGTTTGTTTCATAATTCACCTGAAAACATTATACCAAACACCGCCTTTTCTTGCAACCGTTGACAAAAAAGGCGGCAAAATTTTTTGAAAAAACCTTTTTTCTGTTCCAAAAACGCCCTGACGTAGCAAGGTTTTTGTTCTCGATGCGATTTTTGCAAAAGTTTTTCCCTTTTTGTTTTTTTATTTGCGTGTACAAAAGCAGACCCGACAAATCGCCCATATACGCAAAACATGTTTTTGCAAAACTCTGCACCGCCTGACGCAGTGCAACGAAAAAATACAGCGTGAACCTGCCTTTTTGAACAAGACAAAACATTTCGTTCCGCACCTGCCACAAAAAAGCGGTTTACGTCAGCACGCCGTTTTGCCTTTTCCCCACACGCACGAAACGCCCTTTTGCCGTAAAATTTTTGCAGACAGTTGATTTGCGTTGAAATTGAAACTGTCCACAAACAACTTCGCCCCTGCAAAAGGCTGCAAAATTGCAACAAAAAGGGGTGCGAAACCGCACCCCGCAAAATTTTTTTACAAAAGAGGAATTACACCCAAAAAACAGATGTCTTTGCGTTTGGCTGCTTCGCCTTCCGCCAGCACAAATGCCTTTTTGCACACCGTTCCGCCCGACATTTCCACTAGTTTTTCCAACCCTACAAGGCTGTTGCCTGTGGAAACCACGTCGTCCACAATGCCCACTTTTTTGCCACGCATTAGGTCTGCGTCGTGTTTGGATATGTACAACTTTTGCTGTCTGCCTGTGGTGATGCTGGAATTTATTTCCACTTCCAGACCGTCCTGCATGTACAGTTTTTTGGACTTTCTTGCCACGGCGTAGTAGGGATGCCCCAATTCTCTTGCCATGACGTGCGTCAGTTGCAAGCCTTTGCTTTCCGCTGTGAGCAACACGTCGCAATCAGTAACCATTTTGGCAAGTTGCTTTCCGCAATGTTCCGTCAGTTGCACATTGCCGTGCAAGTTGAAAAAGGCAATGTTTACCCCCGAAGGAAGCGGAATTATGGGCAACTGTGCCTTGTAACCCTGCAAATCCACTTCAAAAATTTTCATATCGTCCTCCGAAAAGTTGCGTTTGAAATGTAACGCATTGTTATTGTACTACCCGACGGAAAAAACGTCAATATCGCAGTTGTTACAGACTTCTTACAAATTCTTCAAACTGCTGTTTGAGTTGCTGTTCCGTGCCGTTGTTGATGACGTAATGGTCGGCTTTGGCTATCGGACCGCCCTTTTCGGAATGTTCGATTTCCGCCTTGTCCCTGGCGTCCACCTCTTCCGCCGTCAGCGGGCGCACGGTGCGTGTTGCCAAACGCTGTTTGCGTATGCCGCAATCGGTAACCACGGCAAGCAACACAAGACTGTCCCCCAATGCATCTTTGAGAATAACGTATTCCGACCAACTGTACAAACCATCCAAAACGACGTTGCCCTGTTGCAACTTTTGCAAAATTTCCTCTTTGAGAAGCAAAGCGAAAGCCCCCATTCCGTAGGTTTTGCGCAAATTTTCCCTCATACGGCGTTCGTTGACTTCGTTTATCGGCTGTCCCGCTTTTTTCAGTTGAGTCATGGTGACTCCGCCAAAATACACCTTTTGCCAGCCTTCCCGACAAAAATATTCGCACAGCAAACTTTTGCCCGACCCGCACATTCCGACAACCGCAACAGCCTTGTTCATACATTTCTCCTCTTGTCTGTTTTTTACAGTTTACAACAAAAATCTCAATAAATCAAGCATTGTAATTTTTAATTTTGTTAAATTGAAAAACGCTTTTTTTGTTCGCATTTGACGACAAAAAAACGTAAAGTCGCCCGTCAAAGAGGCGAAATGTTCGAAACGTTTGGACGTTGAAAAGCGGAAAAACAACGGTCAGGCGTTTTCGGCTCTCTCGCAACGTAGGAAGGTGGCACTTGAACTGCCGACGCACTTTCACACAAAGGTATATTTTCAAACATTGACTTTTGCAAAAGTATGTTGTACAATAGCGTTACTATCGGAGGCAATATGACCAAGACAGTTTCTGACATTGTGGAACTTGTTTCCACCTACTACCCAAAATTGCGAAAAGTTTTCCGCAACCTCGTTTCCATAAAGGACATTCCCATTTCCATGACGCAACTCACCTGTCTGAACATAATTGACAGGCAAAGTCAACTTACCATGTCGGATTTGGCGGACGAACTCAACATGAGCAACCAACAACTTACAAAAGTTGTGGACGCTTTGGAAGGTTTCGAGATGGTGGAACGCACCTACGACCCCAAAAACAGACGCAAAATTTACGCAAAGGTTACGCAAAAGGGCAAAGATACGTTGCAAAAACTCAAACAGGAATTGGACAGGAAGTTGGGGAAAATTATGCTTGAAGTTTCCGACGACGAATTGGACAAATTGTACGAGTGCATCGCCCACATTGCAAGTTATTTCGGCTACAAGGAATAATTTTCGCAAGACTTTTACAAATATGCTGATTTTTTCAGGCACTTTGTTTCATACAAAGTGCTTTTTGTTTTTTCGAGTAACTTTGCCGTAAAAGTCGGGTGCGTTTTCAAAGCACAGCGCAAAGGCACGTCAAAATGCACGCCGTTTTGTAACGGCAAAAACATGCAAAAACATTTGAAATACGCCTCACGCCGCAATTACTTGTTGTAAATTTTTGAACTTTTTGCAAAATTTTTGAGCCTTTCACAAATTTTCCGAACCTTACATTTTCGCCACAAAAAACAAAACCTAGGCACGTCAAAATGCACGCCGTTTTGTAACGGCAAGAACATGCAAAAACATTTGAAATACGCCTCACGCCGTAATTGCTTGTAGCAAATTTTTTAACTTTTTGCAAAATTTTTGACCTTTCGCAAAATTTCCAAACCTTGCATTTTCGCCACAAAAAACAGCGCAACAAAGGCGCTGTTTTGAAGTTGAATATTGCATTTGTGCGGAATTTTGCCGAAAACAAAGTTTCCCTACAATTTGCAACAAGTAGTACTGCAAATACAAAACTTTCACACGGTTGCAAGTTGAATAACCGCACTGAAGCAGGTGTCCTCACGTCTGCCCACCACCGTTACAAAATTGTCCTGACGTTTGGCGTACACCGTGAGTGTGTCGCCCAACTTCAATTCCTTGTGAAAGACAATTTCCATGGAAAGAATTTCCTCTTCGGGGGAAAGAACGTCGGATGCGTAGGTGGCGTAGTTGGTGTTGTTGACGTGTCCGTTGAGGTCTAAATCGCTGCGACGTACCGTTTTTTCATAAACGGGTACAAAAGTTTCGTCAAAACGCACCCGCACGTAATCGGCGCTTGCATCGCAGTGCGCCGAGGAATACTCTCCGTGGAAAAACTCGTTCATCTTTTCCGCAGGCAAAATTTTGCGTTGCTCTTTGCTTATCAGCGACCAAAAAGATGTTGCGGAAAAAATTTGTCCTTCATCCGTAACGGCAGTGAAACACCTCTCGGCAAAAAAGCGTGTGGGGGCAAGAGGCCATGTGTACAAAAGAAATTCCTGCGTTTTGCGTGTTACCGGTTTGTCGAAAACCACCTTTATTTTGCTCAGCACCCACAAAATGCCGTTGGCGTCCATGGCGTTCCAACCCAGCCCCAACTGTTCGCCGTGCTGAGTGGCGGCGTCCTGCAAAAACTGCAAAACACGCAGCATTTTTACGTTTTGGTCAAATCCGAAATCGCTTTCGTGCAGTCGGCAACAAGTTTTCAAAAATGTTTTTTCCGGAAGAATCAAAATTTTGCTCCTTTAGGGCATTCGCCCGTGTTTTTCACACAAATTATACCACCTCCGTTTTGTTTGTCAAAGTTTTTGCACAAGTTGTTTTTCTACTGCGTTTCACAGGCATTATATTGTTGACTTTTGCGTATTTATCATATATAATTTCTACACAATACGTTTGTGCATTTCTCGTGAGGGAGTAATTTACGCCACGGGCGGAACAACTGCCAACAGCCGACAAAAAGTCTGGCGTTGTTTTAGAAAATGAGACTCACGCAACCAAAGTAACATTTGGGATGCGTGGGTTTTTTATTTAAGGAGAGAAAAATGAAACACTATCTTCAAAACACCGACGAAGTTTTGCAACAACTCAATTCGTCGGAAAACGGTCTTTCCGCAGAGGAAAGCCAACGCCGTTTGCAGGCAAACGGTGCAAACAAACTTGACGAGGGCAAAAAAACGCCTGTTTTCGTGAAGTTTTTGAAACAACTTGCCGACCCGATGATAATCATTTTGTTGGCGGCAGCAGTTGTCAGCCTTGTTACGGTGGTAATAAACAACGCCAACCCTGCAAACGAAAAAGAATCTTTTGCAGACGCAATAATAATTGCCGTTGTGGTGTTGCTCAACGCAATTTTGGGCGTTGTACAGGAAAGCAAGGCGGAACAGGCAATAAAGGCATTGCAATCCATGACGGAATCCACCTGCAAAGTTTTGCGTGACGGCACGGTAACTATTGTGAAAAGCCACGAACTCGTCGTGGGCGACGTAGTTGTGCTGGAAGCAGGCGACAGCGTCCCCGCCGATTGCCGAATTTTGCAATGCGCCAGCCTTAAAGCGGAAGAAGCCGCCCTTACGGGCGAAAGCGTTCCTGCGGAAAAAGACGCCGTAACGCTAACCAAAGAAGTACCCCTCGGCGACAGGAAAAATATGCTGTACATGGGAAGTACCATTGTGTACGGACGTGCCAAAGCGATAGTCGTAGCCACGGGTATGGCAACGGAAATGGGCAAAATAGCGCACGTCCTCAACTCGGCGCAGGAAGAAAAAACTCCTCTTCAACTGAAAATGGCGTCGCTGAGCAAAATTCTCACCTTTGTAGTTATCGGAATTTGCGTGGTAATTTTCGCCTTTAACCTTATCATGAAAGGTTTGGAAGGAAGAGTTGTTCTGGACAGTTTCATGGTGGCAATAGGACTTGCAGTGGCGTCCATTCCCGAAGGATTGGCTACCGTCGTTACCATTGTGCTGTCCATAGGCGTTACCAACATGAGCAAGAAAAACGCCTTCATTCGCAAAATGACCGCCGTGGAAACATTGGGTTGTGCGGAAATCATCTGCTCCGACAAGACGGGCACGCTTACGCAAAACAAAATGACGGTAGTTAAAACTTACTCTTTCGACGAAAAACTGCTGGCAACGGCAATGGCGCTGTGCAGCGACGCTACCCTTTCGGAAGGAAAGGCGGTGGGCGAGCCTACCGAGTGCGCTTTGGTCAACTTTGCTTTGGAACAGGACCTGCCCAAGGATAATCTTGAAAAAGCCACACCACGTATTGCCGAAGCGCCTTTCGACAGCATGAGAAAGATGATGTCCACACTGCACCAAACGGACAACGGCGTTGTGCAGTACACCAAAGGCGCACCCGACGAGATAATTGCCCGTTGCACGTCCATCTGGAAGGACGGTAAAATACTGCCTTTGGATGAAGAAACCAAAAAGCAACTGCTGGCGGAAAACACCGCAATGGCAAACGAAGCGTTGAGAGTGCTTGCGGCATCCTTTGTTAAGTACGACTCTTTGCCTGCCGACATTTCCCCGAAGAACATAGAAAAAGACCTTGTTTTTGTGGGATTGTGCGGCATGATTGACCCCGTGCGACCGGAAGTTGCACAGGCAATAGAACAGTGCCGTTCGGCGGGAATTCGCCCGATAATGATTACCGGCGACCACATCGACACCGCCGTTGCCATTGCAAAACAGTTGGGAATAATTTCCGACGCAAGCGAGGCTTTGCTCGGGGCAAAACTGGACGAAATGACGGACGAACAGTTGGAAAAAGAAATTACCAAGTATTCCGTGTACGCAAGAGTTCAGCCTGAACACAAAGTCCGCATCGTCAACGCATGGAAAAAACTCGGAAAGGTGTGTGCAATGACGGGGGACGGTGTAAACGACGCTCCTTCCATCAAAAGCGCCGACATTGGCGTGGGAATGGGCATCACCGGTACCGATGTTACCAAAAACACCGCCGACATGGTGCTTGCCGACGACAACTTCGCCACCATCGTTTCCGCCGTGGGCGAGGGCAGACGCATCTACGACAACATTCGCAAGTGCATTCAGTTTTTGCTCTCTTCCAACCTTTCGGAAGTTGTGGCAATATTCATTGCTACGCTTTTGGGCTTCACCCTGCTTAAACCGGCGCACCTGCTGTGGATAAACCTTGTAACGGACACACTGCCCGCCATCGCTCTCGGAGCGGAAAAGGCGGAAGCCGACATAATGAAACGTCAACCCCGCAAAAAGAACGAAGGCATTTTTGCCCACGGTTTGGGATTCAACGTGGTGATTCACGGATTGCTTATCGCAGGAATAACTTTGTCCGCCTACTTCTTGGGAATCTATCTGGAAAACGGCTTTGTCGTCTTCCCCATTAACGAAGCGCATTCCGAACAGGGTATTACAATGGCGTTCCTCACAATGAGCATGACGGAAATTTTCCACGCCTACAACAACAGAAGCAACATAAAAAGCGTGTTTTCTCTTCACTCGCACAACAAAATAATGTGGGGCGCAATGCTTGGCTCTCTTGCCCTCACCACCGCCGTTATCTTCATTCCCGGAATAAACAGCGCATTCGGTTTTGCAAACCCCGACGGTTCGGCAATCATCAATGCAGTGGAATACTTCTCCGCTCTGGCTCTTGCCTTTTCGATAATTCCTCTTGTGGAAATTCAGAAGATAATAATGCGTGCCGTGCAAAGACGCAAAACAACAAAGAAACAGTCGCAGACGGCGCAAAAATAACGTTGTTCCGTCAAGACGTAAAGCACAAAACAGCGCAAACGCAGTTGCAACATTTGTAAGTAAAAAACAAAAGACATTTTACACGCAGTTGTGTTGTGCAACAAACAAATAACTGCACAATGCCACGACGCACCAAACAGACGGCGCACTGCCCAAACGTCAAAGTCAACGCCGACTACGCTTTTTGACTAACGCCAAAAGATGCGTTTGCAGAGATTTGAAACTGTCGAAAACGTAAAAAATGCTACAAAAAAAGTATCCGTGAGGATACTTTTTTTGTTTTGCAGAATATTTTAACAAGCACCGCCAACGCCTGAAAGACCGGCATTGCAATGCAATGTTTGTTTGCAGTGAGTCAAGCGAGTGCGTGGCAGGCAGTAGGCAGGGGTCTTTGTTTTGCAGCAAAACGATTGTAACAAGGCAAATGAACTTTTTACTTATTACAGGAAAAACTTGCCAATGAAAATTGCACAAAACACGGCAACCGCCCTTTGCACGTTGCCCCGCTTTATTTACGCAAAAAACTTTGCAAAAACCGCACGGCATAACTATATTTGCAACTAAAACTGCATTTTCGCAAATGCCTTGCAAAACAACGTCGGACACATTGCCTGAACGTAGTGTCGCAGTTGCACAAAAAAAGTTGCGTTTGACGTTTTTTGCAAACACAACTTTATTCAACGACGGCACACCTTTCAAAACCGTGTAATGCAAAATTGTGAAAGTTACTGTTTTATTATGTCCTTTATTACTTCACCTGCGAGAATCATTCCCGCAACGGGAGGCACAAAGGATATGCTTGCGGGGGTACGTTTTTCGCTTTGGTCATTTCGGCAAGGAAGTTCCGTGGAATACACTACTTTGAGAGAGGGAATGCCCATCTCTTTCAGTTTTTTGCGCATGACTTTTGCCAACGGACACACCGACGTGCGGAAAATGTCTTCCACCCGAAAAGCCGTGGCGTCAAGTTTGTTTCCCGTACCCATGCAACTGACGATGGGCGTGCCTGCCTTGTGGCACAGTTCCGCCAACAGCAACTTGGACGTTACCGTGTCGATGGCATCCACAACGTAGTCGAAAGAAGAAAAATCCATCAAAGGGGCGGTTGTTGCGTCAAAACGAATATTGAGAGCGTTTACCTTCGCATTGGGGTTGATGTCGCAAATACGTTGCTTTGCAACTTGCGTTTTGGGCAATCCCACAGTGGAATGAAGGGCGTACAGTTGACGGTTGATGTTGCTTTCCTCCACCACGTCGCAATCCACCAAAGTTAACATACCAACGCCGACACGTGCCAAAGCCTCCGCAGTGTAACTGCCGACGCCTCCCAAACCGAACACGGCAACGTGACTGTTTATCAATTTTTCCTGAGCCTGTTTGCCCACCAGCATTTCCGTACGGCAAAATTGTTGCATTGTTTTTCTCCTTTTCTGCATTGTAGCACAGCCCAAAAGGTTTGTCAAAACGCATTTCAAAGCAACTTTTATTACGACAATTTGACGTCAGACGACTTTTTTTGCAAAAAAGCGGACAAAATAATCACAAAAGCACCGTTACAAATCATATTTTTGAAGGGGGAAAAAGGGTGAAGTGCAAAGTTGTAATAAACAAAGACAGCGGAAACTGCCGACGGCTGGACGTGAAAAGTTTGTTGCAACAGTTGGGTCTTACCGCCGAAATACAGGAAATAGACTGCAACAGCAGTTGGAATGCCGACGGGTTCGACACCGTTGTGGTGTGCGGTGGCGACGGCACTTTGAATCATGCCCTTTCGCAATGCGGCGACAAAAAGTTGGTGTACGTTCCGTGCGGAACACTCAACGAAACGGCAGGAAGCACCACGGTGATGGACAATGTTTGCACCGTAAACGGCACGCCCTTTTCCTACGTGTGCGCCGCAGGCAGTTTCACACAAATAGGTTACACTGCAACGGACAAAAGCAAACAACGTTGGAAAGCGTTTGCCTACCTTCCGCAGGTGGTAAAAAACTACCGTTGCTGTGAAATTGACGCAAAAATAAATTTGGACGGGAAAATCTTTGACGGTACATACACGTTACTGATGGTGTTGAAAAGCCACCGCTGTTTCGGCTTTTCCTTCAACAAAGACTTCAAAAATACAGGCAAGCCCTACCTGCTGTGCGTAAAAAGCGTGGGTAAAGACGGCTTTTTCAACAGAATCAAAATGTTTTTTCCCTTTTTCCGCATTTTCTTTTGCGGAATTAAACCTGCCGTAACGGACAGGTGGATGTTGATGCCCTTCGACGAACTCACCGTCAAATTGCAACAAAAACAAACTTTTTGCGTGGACGGCGAAAAAAAAGAATTGCAAGGCGACCTTAGGTTTTGCACGCAAAAACTGAAATACCCCGTGCGTGTAGTTTTCCCCAACAAAAAAGCAACGCCACAAATGAGCGTTGCGTCAAAATGTCCGCAAAAAAACACTACGGTAGTGGATTTTTACGACAAAATTTAGTTTGTCCGCCTTATGCCGACATTGCAAGAGGCAAATTTTCAACGTATTTGAAGGTCGGCACGCAGTTTTTCCGCCGTGGTAAACAAAACCGGCGTTATGCCGAATTCCTGCAAGTTTTGCAAATTGGCAGGATTGTCGTCGGTGAAAAAGATTTTGTCAAACTTTTCCGAAAAGTCCTCCACACAAATACGGTAAAACTCCCTGTCGGGCTTGGCTACACCGTAACGAGAGGAAACAAACAGTTTGTCGAAATAGCCGAAAAGCCCGTACTGCGTAAAAATGCGGTCGATGTACTCCGTTGCGGCATTGGAAAGCAACACCACTGTGTGCCCTGCTTTTTTCAATTCCGACAAAACGGCAAGGGTTTCGTGAAGCGGGTACAGACAATCGTCCCACTCTTCCTTTATTTTTTGTTTTTCCTCGCCGCACATTTTTGCCAACAGGTCGAAAGAAGCGTCAAAAGACATCTTTCCGCAATCCACCTTGCGGAAAATTTCCCTGCGCACATATTGTTGCTGTGCGCTGTCGAAGTGTTTGTTCATCCACAACGTGGAAACATCGCTGACCACCACCCCGAAACAGTCAAAAATGTACAAATTTTTACTCACCGTATGTTAAAACCTCAAACAAAACAAGTTTCCCAGCATTCACCTGTTCGTGGTGAATGCTGTTTCTATTTTTCATCAAAACACCTACTTCGTCAATTTTTTCGGGTGAGAAGAACTACCGTTTCCACTTCCGCAGTGTTGGGGAACATGTCAAAGGGCTGAACGTAGCACACGTCGTAGGCTGTGCATAAAAGTTTCAGATCCCGTGCCAGCGTTGCCGAATCGCAGGAAATGTACACGATGTTGTCTATTTGCGAATGCAAAACTGTGTCGCAGACGCTTTCCCCCAAACCTTTGCGGGGCGGGTCTACCACCATGGACACCCTCTTGCCTGCGCTTGCCTGCATTACTTTGGGCAATTCCACGTTGACGTCGCCGCAAATGTTGGTGATGTTGGCATTGCCGTTGAGAAGTTTCATTTCCTCGGCGTCCTTTACGGCGCTTTTTTCCAACTCGATGGCATAGGAGGGGTAACTGTCGCTTGCCAAAATGTTGGTGAGAATGCCTATCCCCGAAAAACAGTCCACCAACACTTCCGTGCGTGAAGTGTCCAAAAGTTCACGTGTTTTTTGATAAATTTTGTCCTTGACGTTGTCGTTTACCTGAAAGAAACTGTCGGGGCGAAGGCGGAAACGTACACCCAGGTGCCTGCCCTCGATGTACTTCAAACCGTACACGTGGCGTGTTTTGTTTCCCAGAATGACGTTGTTTTTAGCGGTGTTTTCGTTTACAAACAACCCGAAAAGTGGAAAACTTTGCTTCAATGCCTCGACAAAAGGCGCAAGGTCTTCCCTCCACTTTCCGTTGGACACCACCGTTACAAGCAACTGACCGTCAACGTATCTGCCCACAATGTGGCGCACCTGTCCTGCGAAAGTTTTTTCGTTGTAGGGAACGATTTTGCGTGAATTGAGATACTCTCTGAAAAGTTGCACAAGCGTTTTGCTCCACCAGTCGCCGAGAATACAGTTGTCCATGTCCACCACAATGTGGCTTGCACGCTGAAACATTCCTATTTTGACATTGCCCGCCCTGCCCCTTACGGGCAAAGACAGTTTGTTGCGGTAGCCCAACACCTTGTCGCTGGCGATGCAAGGCAAAACGTCAACGTCTATTGCGCCTATTTTTTTGAGGTTTTGCGCCACCTTGTTGCGTTTGAACGCCAACTGTTCCGTGTAGCGCATGTGCATCAGCGCACAGCCGCCGCATTTGCCGAAGTAGTGGCAGGACGGTTGCTTGCGTTTTGCCGAACGTTTCAACAGTTGCACTACGTCGGCATAGGCAACGTTTCTTTTGGCGTAGTTCACCTTGACGATTGCCTCTTCGCCCACAATCATTTGCGGCACAAACACCGTGGTATCTTCCACCACGCCCACCGTTTCGGCATTGGCGTAGCCCTGCGCCGTGTAGTTGAGTTTGTCGTTTTGTTTCACCATATTGAACCTCTCAATACTCTACGCAGTCGCATCCATTTTCACGGTGAAGACGCTTCCCTGATTGGGTTGACTGTGTACTTCGATTTGCAAATTAAGCAAAAGGCAAATTTTCCTGACAACGGCAAGTCCCAATCCGTTGCCCTCCGTGGCGTGAGATTTGTCCCCCTGGTAGAACTTGCTGAAAATGTTTTTCAGCGTTTCCTCGTCCATGCCGCAACCGCTGTCTTTGACGGAAACGGTAATTGTGCCATCCTGCTTGCGTGCGGAAACTTCCACTTTGCCTCCCGACGGGGTAAACTTCACGGCGTTGGAAAGCAAATTGACCCACACCTGACTGAGCAGTTTTCTTTCGCTGCAAAGGGGAATTTCCTGTAAATCGGCGGTAAGTTCTACCTTTTTGACGTTGCATGCCTTTTCAAACAGCAACATACAACGGCGCAACTGCTCGTCCAAAAGGAAATTTTCCTTGACGATGGGCTGCGAATCCAGTCGGGACAAGAGCAAAACGCTTTCCGCCAGACTGACAAGTCGGTTGGATTCGTCGATGATGACGTTGAGGTACTCCTCCCTGTCCTTTTGCGACAGATTGGGGTTTTTGAGCAACGTTGCAAAACCGGAAATGGACGCAATGGGCGTTTTGAACTCGTGGGAAAAGTTGGAAACAAAGTCGTCCCTCAACGTTTCCACGCTTTCCAGCCTGTTTGCCATTTCGTTGAAATTTTCCGCCACGCCGAACCCCGAAAACAGCACGCTGTCTTTGATACGCACGGAAAAATCGCAATCGGCAATTTTTTGCAATGCTTCCAGGTAGGGTTTGGTGGCTTTAAGCATAAAAGCCGAATAGGCAAAGGAAAAACCCACGCCGATTACTATGCTTACGGCAAGAATGGTTACGCCGAACACAATTACGTTGTCTTCCGAAACGCTCCACCAACTTGCAATAAATGGCATAATCGCTGTAGTTAACGCCATTGTTGCAAGCAGCAGCAAAAACAAGCCCAAAACTATTGTGAGGGTGATTCTGTTGAAGATTTTTCGGGTTTTACCCTGTTTTTGTTTTTTACTCATCGTGTCGCACCGCCTTGTAGCCTAAGCCACGTACTGTTACAATTTCAAAATCGCCGACATTGGCAAAACGTGTGCGCAATCTGTTGATATGCACGTTTACCGTGTGTTCGTCGCTTTCGGCGTCCATTCCCCAAATTTCGTCCATCAGTTGCAATCTGGTGAAGACAACTTCGGGGTAACTGAGCAGTTTGAAAAGCAACAAAAATTCCTTTTGCGGAAGCGTTTCCGTGCCGTACTGTGTGGTTACCGTAAAGGAATTGTAGTCCAGTACAACATTCCCCACGGAAATCTTTTGCTCGGAAGCAATTTTTGCACGTCGAAGCAACGCCTTGATTCGCAAAAGCAGTTCTTCCAAATCGAAAGGCTTTGTCATGTAGTCGTCGATGCCAACTATGAAGCCCTGCTTGACGTCGGAAACGTTTTGCTTTGCCGAAAGCATCAGCATGGGAATCTGACTGCCCCCTTCACGCAAGGTTTTTGTCAGTTCGTACCCGTCCATTACAGGCATCATTACGTCTATTATCATCAAGTCGACGTGATTTTTTTCCAGCACGTCCAACGCCTCGGCGCCGTTGCAGGCAGTCAATACGTTGTAGCCGTTGCCGAAAAGCACCGCTTGCAAAAGTTTGCGTGTGCTGTGGTCGTCCTCTACCGCCAAAATACTGAACATTGTCACCTCTGCCGCCTGAATGCGACTTTGTTTTATTTGTTTACATTATAATATATTTTTTTCGCAAGGTAAACACTTTGCACATTTTTGTCCCGCAATTACACCATGACGTTGTCGGCAAAAACGCACAACTTCCACACAGAGGTTTTCAAAGTTTTGCGTACTTGCAGGCAAATGGCAAAATTTGCAAACGAAAAAAGGCGTTTCGGCGAGGTTACCTTGCACACAAAATTTAAACACGTTGCAATACAATTTGCACACCGTGGCATTACTCACGGGGAACGGATGCTTCCTGCAACAGACAGATGTTTTCAAAGTTTTGTGTACTTGCAGGCAAATGGCAAAATTTGCAAGTGAAAACAGGCTTTTCGGCGATGTTACTTTGCACGCAAAATTTAAACACGTTGCAATACAATTTGCACACCGTGTATAACCTATGGGGAACGGACGGCAAAAAAGGCATTTTTCAAACGCAAGTAAGCAACGCAAAAACACCTTGCGCCGTCAGGAATTTTTTACCAATCGGACAAATTTTTTCGTTTGGAGGGCAGTTTAGATGGGAAACATACCAACAGACTGTGTTCAGGAATATTGCAATAGCAACGGCTTGCGACCTTAAAGTAAACTGAAAGGCTGTTTTTGCCGTGAACTTTCGCAAAATACTTAACATAAGTTAAATTTTGAGTTATAATAACAACATATTTTCAACCGTAACGAGGAAAGAATGAAGCAAAAGACTTTTCAGGTGCCATCCAAAAAACAACCTGTTTGGAAAGTCGTTTCCAAATTGTTGAAAGGTATTTACAAAAAGCCGCAAATACTCAATCTCAACGAGGAAATTTCGGAAAAATCAATACTTGTAGCCAACCACAGCGCCATGAACGGCCCCGTGGTGTACTCGCTGTACTTTCCTTTGTTTCATGCCACGTTGGGCGCCTACCAGATGCTGGGAAATTACAAATCACGTTTTCGCTACCTGCGTGACGTGTACTTTGTGCAAAAAAGAGGAATGAAAAAGTTTCCTGCAACGCTAATTGCATCCTTTGAAGCAATTTTTTCCATATTTTTCTACCGTGGAATGAAAGTGTTGCCCTCCTACGACGACGCAAGAGTTGTTACTACCATAAAAAACAGCATAGCCTGCATCGACGCAAACGTACCTGTGATGATTTTTCCCGAAGATTCTTCGACAGGCTACCACGAAAAACTGAAATCTTTTTTCCCCGGCTTTGTGGGCATTGCCGAACGTTACCGCAAACTGCACAACGGCGAAGACGTCAACATTTACCCCATCTACTACCACAAAGAAAAAAACAAAATGGTTATCGGCAAGCCTGCAAAACTTTCCGACTACGAAGGAATGGACAGATACCAGATTGCCAACGCTTTTTGCAAAAAAGTCAACGATTTGTTTGAAAAGTACGTAAACGTTACTGCGGAAAAGAGCACGAATTTGTAAATTTACGAAAAAACTGCCTTTTGCAAGGCAGTTTTTTTGTTTAGAAACTGTTTGATTGAAAATTCCGCACGGTTGTGCAAAACAGTTTTTGCATGTTACCGATTTTGAAATTTTTTGTAATTTGCTTTTTTGTCAACATTGTGCACGGCAATTTTGCCCCACCCTTTCAAGGCGTTTCACGCCGTTGCACACGCTTTTCGTGAAGTTTTTTTGCTTCTCACAAAAATACAAATGCCCGTTTGCCTGCTTATCTGCCTTAGCACGGGTAACACAGGCACAATTTTGACAGGGGAAAACACGGTGTACTTTTGTGCGCATTGCCTGCAAAGCACCTTTTTGCGTTTTTCCGTTGGCAGTGCAAAATTGCATTGCAAAAGTTTACCTCAAACCTTTGTAACCCTCGCAAAAACTTAAAATATTGGCACATTGGACTGTTTGGAAAGTTGCGAAACGGTTGCGTTTTTTAACAACCGTGTTGCAAAAACCGTGTCGGCGTTACACGGCATGCACTGCGTCGCCGTAGGTTTCACGAATGAAATCCTTTACGGCTTGACTTTGCAAAACGGTAATGAGGGTTTTTGTTATTTCGCTGTTTTCGTTGCCTTTTTTCACTACCAGAACGTTGGCGTACTGCGCCGTTACCTCCTCCGTTTCGGTAACGAGAGCGGAAGAAAGTTTTCCTGCCAAGGCGTAGTTGCCCGGAATGACGGCAATGTCAACGTCGGGCAAAGAGGACGCCAGCAATTCGGCGTTGATTTCTCTGTATTGGTTTTCCCCCCAGTTGAAGTCGTCAACCGTTACAATTTCCTTGTTGTCGGAAGTCTTTGCCGTGATGATTCCCTGCGCTTCCAGCAATCTCAACGCACGGGACTGATTTGTTACGTCGTTTGTGATGGCAATTACCAACGGTTGAGTGAAGTCCACTTCCGTTTCCGTTGAATAGATACCCAGCGGTTCCACGTGCACTGCGCCTACGGACACCAACTGTCTGTCTTCCGAAACGGTGGAATTGTACTCGTTGAGGTAGATTTCGTGTTGGAAAAAGTTGGCATAAATGTCGCCGTCCGCCGTGGAAGGATTGAGTTGGGGCCAGTTTTCCACTTCCTGCACTTCAATTTTGAGGTTGTACTGCTCTGCAAGAATATCCTTGGCAAAGTTGAGAATTTCCGCATGGGGTACGCTTGTTGCGCCTATCACCACGGTACCGTCCTTTCTTATGCCGTCCACAATGGGGTTGCAGGCGGCAAAAACCACCAAAGTTGCCACAAGGCAAACTGCCAGAATCAAACATAATGCTTTTTTCATAATTTCCTCCTGCTGTTGAATAGTTTTGTTGTTTTATTTGAAATATATTTTTTTCAATAATTCCTCTGCACTTTCACAAAAGTTTCTTGGACATTTTGCCAAAACATTGACCTTATCGAAAATTGTACAAACAATTTGTTTGTTTTGCATTCTGAAAGCCACACACCTTTTGATAGTTAACAAAGTTTTGCCCGCAAAACCTGCAAAAACTGTTTAGTTGCCTTTACCGTTGATTTTGCAAATCACGACACTCGGTTGAAAACATTTCGCTTTTTTCCCGAAACTTGCCGTAATCGAAACAATTTTTACCTTTTCTGTTGAATAACTGCTGCGTTTTTTTGCAAAAGACATTGCTTGTTTTTTTCACAGTGTAAAAAATTGTGCAAAATTTAACACCGTATGCAAAAGTTTTGTACAATAAGTGTGTTACGCTTTGTTTTTCTTGTCGATTTTCCACACTATCAAATTGAAAATCCACTGAATCAACTGCACCATTACAATGAGAATTACCACCGCAAGTACAATGGTCATTGTGTCGTAACGCACGTAGCCGTCCTTGTAGGCAAGGTCGCCCAAGCCTCCTCCGCCTACCGTTCCTGCCATGGCGCTGTACCCGATGAGGTTGATTACCGTAAGGCTCAGTCCACGCAACAGCGAAGGCAAACTTTCCGGTATCATTACGCAAAACACCGTGCGCCAGGCGTTGTCCCCCATGGATTGCGACGCTTCCACCACGCCTGCGTCCACTTCCTTTAAGGCGCTGTCCACGACACGTGCCACAAAGGGAATTGCCGCAATTGTCAGGGGCACTATCGCAGCGCTTGTGCCCAATGCCGTACCCACCAGAAACCGTGTGAAGGGAATGAGCAATATCAGCAAAATGATGAAGGGAACGCTTCTGCCCAGATTGACGATTACTTCAAAAACGGCGTTGAGAGGTTTGTTGGGACGTATGCCGTTTTTTGCCGTTACCGCCACGACGATGCCTATTGCCGTGCCGAAAATTGCCGCTATCACCGTGGACACAAACACCATGTACAGCGTTTCGCCCGTTGCAGAAAGCAACTTTTGCACATATTCCTGAAATGTGTACCTCATTGCAGTTCCTCCTCCTTGAATGTTACGTTGCATTGCTGCAAGTACTGTTCGATTTTGCACCTTGTTTCTCCGCCGGGCAAACCTATTACCATCTGACCGTAGGTTTTGCCGTCGATTGTTTTGGCGTCGGCAAACAAAATGTTGACACGCACGTTACAATCGATGGCAAGAGAGGAAACGATGGGTTGATTGAAGGTGTTGCCGTCAAAAATCAGACGCAGACATTTGCTGTCCTCTACGGGCGTGGTTTGTTCCCTTGTGGGCAAAATCAGTTGACGGGCAATGTCCGAACGGGGATGCAAAAACACGTCACGGACTGTGCCTGTTTCCGCAAGACGGCTTTGATCCAGCACTGCAACCCTGTCGCAGATGCTTTCCACCACCTTCATTTCGTGTGTTATTACCACCACCGTTACGCCCAAAGTTTGGTTGATTTGTTTCAGCAACTGCAAAATAGACGCCGTGGTGGCGTTGTCCAACGCACTTGTTGCCTCGTCGCACAGCAAAACCTTGGGATTGCAGGCAAGCGCACGGGCAATTGCCACACGCTGTTTTTGTCCGCCGGAAAGTTGCGAAGGAAAGCAGTCCTTTTTGTCGGAAAGCCCCACCGTTTCCAACAACTGCAATGCACGTTGCCTGTTGGAATTTTTGTCCCCCGTCATGGGATACATGACGTTTTTCAGAACGGTGCGTTGCTGAAAAAGGTTGAAATTTTGAAAAATCATGGCAATTTCGTGCCGTGCCTTCAACAATTGCTTTCTTTTGAGTGTAGTGAGGTTTTGTCCGCAAAACAAAACTTCTCCCGTTGTGGGCTTTTCCAACAGATTTATGCACCGCACAAGGGTGCTTTTTCCTGCGCCGGACAAGCCGATTATGCCGAAAATTTCCCCCTTTGCAATGTCCAGACTGACATCCTGCAATGCCGTTACTTCCGTTGCGCCGTGAAAAACTTTGGTTACGTTGTGAAGACTTATTATGTACCGACTGTCCGACGTCGCTTCTTTGTTTGTAGTCATGCTTTTCTCCTTAAAAATGAGCAAATAAAAAGAGAACCAGCGTCCTGTTTCACAAGTTGCTAATTCTCAACATAAAAAGCCATAGGAATGGATACTGTCGTTTCCTTCCCTATGGCTGTCGCATCATCATTACGTTGTTGGATTTGTTTTTCAACATAATTTTTCCTTCTTTTTATTTATCATACCAACTTTTTTTCAAAGTGTAAAGCAAAATTACCCTTTTTTGTGAAATTCGTCGGAAAAGCATTGCCGAAAAAAAACACCGCAAAGTTGCCTTTGCGGTGTCTGAATGTTTTTTGCAGTTACCGTCAACTGAGTTCGAACATACCTGTGTACAGTTGGTAATACTTGCCTTTTTGAGCAATGAGGTCGTCGTGGTCGCCACGCTCGATAATTCTGCCGTGCTCCAACACCATGATGGCGTCGCTGTTGCGCACGGTGGAAAGACGGTGGGCAATGACAAAGGTCGTGCGTCCTTCCATTAGGGCGTCCATACCCTTTTCGATGAGCCATTCCGTACGTGTATCGATGCTGCTTGTTGCTTCGTCCAAAATAAGCACCGGGGGATCCGCCACCGCCGCCCTTGCAATGGCAATCAACTGACGCTGTCCCTGAGAAAGGTTTTCGCCGTCTCGGGTGAGCAATGTGTTGTAGCCGTCGGGCAGGTGTTTGATGAACTGATGGGCGTTGGCAGTTTTTGCAGCCTGTACGCACTCTTCGTCGGTGGCGTCCAATCTGCCGTAGCGGATGTTGTCCATTACCGTGCCTGTGAAGAGGTGGGTGTCCTGCAACACCATTCCCAAAGAACGTCTGAGGTCGGCTTTTTTGATTTTGTTGATGTTGATGCCGTCAAAACGTATTTTTCCGTCGGGAACGTCGTAGAACCTGTTGATAAGGTTGGTGATTGTAGTTTTGCCTGCGCCTGTGGAACCGACAAAGGCAATTTTCTGTCCCGGTTTGGCGTACAGCGAAACGTTGTACAACACCGTTTTGTTTTCCTCGTAGCCGAATGTTACGTCCTCGAAACGCACGTCGCCACGCAATTCCGTGTAGGTTGTCGTTCCGTCGTGGTGAGGATGTTTCCATGCCCAGTGCCCTGTGCGCTGTGCCGTTTCGGTAATGTTGCCGTCTTTGTCGATTATTGCATTTACCAAAGTAACGTAGCCTTCGTCGCTTTCCACGGGGGTGTCAAGCAACTGGAAGACACGCTCGCCTCCTGCCACAGCCATAAACATAAGGTTGATTTGCTGTGAAATTTGCTGAATAGGCATTGTAATGTTGCGGATGTACAACAGGAATGCCGCAACAATTCCCACGTAGGAAAGAGGGTTTGTCGTTGTGGGACTGATGGCGATGAGCGCACCTATTATTGCAATGCCTGCGTAGAAGAAGTGAGAAAGGTTGTTGAGGATGGGTCCCATGATGTTGGCGTAACTGTTTGCCTTTCCGGAAACCTTTTGCCAATGGGTGTTGATTTTGTCAAATTCCGCTGCGGCAATTGCCTCGTGGTTGAAGGCTTTTACTACCTTCTGACCTTCCGTAAGTTCTTCGATGTAGCCGTTCAACTTACCTACGGCGTTTTGCTGCGCCACAAAGTTGTTTTTGGACTTACCGCCCAATACCTTGACTACAAGAAGCATAATTGCCAACATTCCCACCATTACCAATGCCAACTTCCAACTGAGAATGAACATCGCTGTGAATACGCCCAGAATTGTGATGGCGCTGCTGATAAATTGCGGAATACAACGGGCGATAAATTCGTTCATCGTGTCCACGTCGTTGGTGTAGCGTGTCATCAGTTCGCCGTGGGTGGTGTTGTCAAACACCCTTATGGGCAAACGCTGCATGTGTTGGAAAAGGCTGTTGCGCAGGTTTTTGATGGTGCTTGTGGAAACGCCCACCATAATGCGGTTGAGAGCGTAGTTTACAGACAAACTGATTACATACACCCCGATGATGATGCCGACCATGATGTACAGATAGGACAATTTGTCGGTGAGGGCAAGGCGGTCCAATGCGGCAATGCCGGTGAGTTGAACGTTGCCGTCCTTTGTGGAAAGCCCGTTGAGCAACGGCGTCAAAAGCGACGTTGCCAGAATGTTGCATACACACTGAATGAGAATGAAAGCAATCACCAGAATCATGCGTACCCTGTAAGGTTTGAGGTATCCGATGAGTCTTCCCACAGTGTTTTTGAGGTTTTTGGGACGGGGAGTACCCAAATTCTTATTTCCCGGCATCAGTTTTCACCCCCTTCCACTGTTCCTTTTTGTTGCGAATGGTAAACTTCCTGATAGATTTTGCAGGTTTTGAGCAACTGCTCGTGCGTACCCATGGCATTTATCTTTCCGTCGTCCAGCACCACGATTTTGTCGCAACCTTCCACGGAAGAAATACGTTGCGCAATTATTATCGTAGTCATGTTTTTGTCAAGTTTTTTGAGTCCTGCACGTATCTGAGCGTCGGTAGCCGTGTCCACTGCGCTTGTGGAGTCGTCCAGAATCATTATTTTGGGTTTTTTGAGCAACGCACGTGCAATGCACAGACGTTGTTTTTGTCCGCCGGAGACGTTGACGCCGCCCTGTCCCAAATCCGTTTCGTAACCGTCGGGGAAGGACATGATGAAATCGTGCGCGCACGCCGCCTTGCAGGCTTCTTCTATTTGTTCCTGCGTGGCGTCCTTGTTGCCCCAAAGCAGGTTTTCACGAATAGTGCCGGAGAACAACACGTTCTTTTGCAACACCATGGAAACGCCTTCACGCAAGTTGAACAGAGAGTAGTTTCTGACGTCCTCTCCGCCAACGATGACGCTGCCGCTCAACACGTCGTAGAAACGGGGAATAAGTTGCGCAAGACTGCTTTTGCCGTCGCCCGTTCCGCCGACGATGCCCACCGTTTCGCCCGAGGCAATGTCCAGATTGATGTCTTCCAACGTGAGGTTGTCCTTGTTGTTGGAGTAGGAAAAGTTTACGTGGTCAAATTTGATGCTACCGTCGGCAACAGTCTGAGTGCCTGGACCGTCCTTGATGTCCGGTTCCGTTTCCAGCACTTCGTAAATTCTGTCGATGGATGCACGGGACATGACCATCTGCACGGCAATGAAGCAAATGAGCATTACCGATATCAGAATTTGCGTGCAGTAACTCATCATAGCCGTCAGCGTGCCCGATTCTATCTTGCCGTTGGCAATGTCCGTGCCGCCGATGATGAGCAATGTGGCTATTGTGCCGTACACAATGCAGTTGGTGAGAGGGTTCATCAATACCAGCAATTTTTCCGCTTTAAGTTGCGCCTTGCGCACCTCTTCGGTGGAGTTGCGGTACTTTTCCTCTTCGTAGTCCTCACGCACGAAAGCCTTGACGACACGTATTGCCACCAGGTTTTCCTGCACGTCGGCGTTCATTTTGTCGTACTTTTTCAGCATGTAGCGGAAAAGCGGATTCACCTTTGTGGAAAGGGCAAACATAACCACGCCCAGCAGAGGTACTGCAACCAGAAATACCCACGCCATGTCGGGATGCCGTATGAACGCCATTACAAAGGAAAAAATCATCATTGCCGGCGCACGTATTACCGTGCGGATAAGCATCATGAAACTTTGCTGTGCGTTGTTGACGTCCGTTGTGGAACGTGTTACAAGACTTGCCGTGGAAAATTTGTCCACGTTGGAGAAGGAAAAGTCCTGTATTTTTGCAAACAGATAACTGCGCATATTCTTGGAAAAGCCCGCACCGGCAACGGCACACAGACGTCCTGCGACGGCACCTGCCGAAAGGGAAAGAACAGCGCTGATTATCATCAGTACACCGTAGGTAAGAACGGTGTTTTTGAGAATGTTTTCCGTAACGAGAGTGAAGCTGTTGGATGCGATAGTTACTATCTGCCCGTTGCTCCAATCCAGATAGGTGAGAGCATCCTTCATCACTTCGCCGTTGGCAAAGAGTTGCAGGGTGTTGAGTATGTAAGACATGAACATCGGCAAAATTACTTCCAATGCCGTTTCAAACAGTACCAACAACAGCGTGAATATTGACGCCGCTTCGTATCCCTTTGCCCCTTTAAGTAATCTTCTTATCATTTTCCACCTATTGCGTGCATAACCTCAGCACGCTTCCCAAATTAGTTATTACTTTAACAACATTGGTATTATATACTATTTCAAACTTTATTCAAACTGAAACAACGGCAATTTTCAAAAAAAGTTAACCGCTCGACAGCGTTAAACGCTTAACGCCAAGGTGCCGTCGACAAAATTTTACACGCCCAAGGTGTGTGTTTTGAAAATTGCAAAAAAATTCCTTTTACTGCCGTTGACGCAAAAATGCGGCAAAAAAGCAGAATAGTGCAAGCGATTTGTGAAAACGGCATTACAAGACGTTTCAGGGGACGCACGGCGTCCCCTGTCAAACGAATTTTGAATTTTTACGGCAATTTACCCAGACATATTGTTTCCTTTCGGACGGGAAAGTGTCGGCAGCGTTTTTTGAAAGGACAAATTTAGGAAAAACAAACAGTTTTTCGGAAACGTTGCAAAGGTTATTTTTCAAAAAACACGACGTTTTTTTCGCCCAGCAACAAGCCCAATTCGTATTCCACGCCTGCGCATCGGCGTACACTGCGCTGTGAAGCGAAGGTTTTGCCCTCTATTTTGAACTTGACGGGCACGTCGCCGGAGTATTGTTTGAGAATACCCACCACTTTGTCGTACGTTTCGTCGCTGCGCTTGTCCATTTTAAGCCACAAAGTAACGTTGGTTTGGGCAACTTGTTGCTGTTGTCCAGCCTCCTCTGCCTGCTTGCTGTGAGGGTCGATTATCTCACGCAGGGTAATTTTGTAGCCGTCCCTTGCCTCACCCAGAGTGCCTTTGACAACAATGAAACTGTCTTCGGCAAACAGCGTCTTGTACTTGTCGTAGGCGGGGGAATAGATTGCCACTTCTATTGTGGAAAATTTGTCTTCCAAGGTGGCAAAGCCCATTTTTTTGTTGTCGTTGCCTATCACAACCCTGATGCCACGCAAAATTCCCCCTGTCGTTACAAATTTTTTGCCGACGACGGGGTACACCTTCTCGTCGCTGTCGGAATCGTCGGGGACGTAGGGCATGACTTCCGCAGTGGTGAAATCGAAATGGAATTTTTTGCTTATTTCGTCGTAGTCGTCCAACGGCGAACCCGTCATGTACAATCCCAACACTTCGTTTTCAAAGTTGTACAGCACCTGTTTGGGCAATTCCTTCACCTGCTGACGGGCAGGACGCACCGTCGTTTTCAGTTCCGGATTCATGTCGAAAATGGACAGTTGCCCCGTTGCGTGTTTTTTGCTGCTTTCCACCACTTCGGTGAATTCCTCGTTGTACCACTGCAACATGTCGGCACGGGTACGGTGGAAACAGTCGAACGCTCCTCCCTTGATGAGGTTTTCTATCATGCGCTTGTTGAGGAAGGTGTGGCATCTTTCAAACAAATCCGTCATGTCGGCAAACTCGCCGTTGGCTTCACGCTCGTCCACAAGTTGTTTGACGATGGCGACGCCTATGTTGCGGATACCTCCCAAGCCGAAACGCAACGCCCCGTTTTCCACACGGAACACGTCCCTGCTCTTGTTGACGCAGGGGGGCAAAACGGCAATGCCCTGCGTTTTGGCGTACTCCATGTACTTTTTGATTTGCGCAATATCGTTGATACGGTTGTTCAGAAGTGCGCAAATAAACTCCGCAGGATAGTAGTTTTTGAGCCATGCCGTCTGGTAGGTTACGTAAGCGTAGCAGGTGGCGTGCGACTTGTTGAATGCGTACTGAGAAAAGTCGTCCAACTGCTTGTAGATTTTCAACGCCGTTTCTTCGGGAATACCGTTGTTGACGCAACCGGGCACCGTTTCGCCGTTGTGCCAGGTGCCTCCGTGTACAAACAGTTCGCCGAGTTCACGCATCATGTCCGTTTTTTTCTTGCTCATGGCGTAGCGGACGTTGTCGGCAAGCGCAGTGGAAAATCCCGCAAGTTTCTTCACCAACTGCATTACCTGTTCCTGATACACAATGCAACCGTTGGTTACCGACAAAATGCTTTCCATTGCAGGGTGCAGGTAGTGAATTTTCGACTTGTCGAACTTGCAGTCGATGTAATCGCCGATGTACTGCATGGGACCGGGACGGTACAAACTGATTCCTGCAATAATTTCTTCCAAACCCGTGGGTTTCATTCGGTGCATCAAATCGCACATGCCGCCGCTTTCAAGTTGGAAAATGCACATTGTATCTCCACCGGAAATGAGTTTGAACACGTTGGGGTCGGAGTAGTCGTCGTGGGAAAAATCCACCTTGACGCCGTAGTCTTCGTATACGTAGTCGCAAGCCTTTTTGATGTCGGTGAGGGTGCGCAATCCCAAAAAGTCCATTTTGAGCAGTCCCAACTCTTCCACTTCGATCATGTTGTACTGGGTGGTTACAATACCCCCTTTGGCAAGCGAACCGCCGTTTGTCTGCAAAGGCACATGGTCGGCAACCTTTTCACGGCAGATTACGACGCCTGCGGCATGCATGCCCGTCTGACGGGGCGAACCCTCTATCCTCATGGCGATGTCTATCACCTTGTGTGTGGCAGGGTCGTCGTAAGCCTGTTTCAGTTCTTCGGAAATGTAGGTGTCCGCTTCCTTTTTGTACTTTTTCAGTCCCAAAAGGTGGCGCAAAGTGTATTTGAAGTTGTCCGGCACCATCTTTGCCAGGCGGTTGGATTCGGAAATGGGAAGTCGCAACACACGGGCAACGTCCCTGATGGCGTTTTTGGCTGCCATTGTGCCGAAAGTTACTATCTGACACACGTTGTCGTTGCCGTACTTGCGGTGAACGTAGTCGATAACCTCGCCACGTCTGTCCATGCAGAAGTCCACGTCGAAGTCGGGCATGGATTTACGTTGGGGGTTGAGGAAACGTTCGAACATAAGGTTGAAACGGAAAGGTTCCACTTCCGTTATGCCTATCAGGTAGGCAATTACGCTGCCTGCGCCGCTGCCACGTCCAGGCCCTACCGGTATTCCGTTTGTCTTGGCGTAGTTGATGAAGTCCCAGACGATGAGGTAGTAATCCACAAAGCCCATGCTGCAAATTACGCCGTACTCGTATTCCACACGCTCACGTATTTCCGGCGTACAGTTGGGATACTTGCGTTTAAGTCCCTCTTCCAGAAGATAGCGCAGGTAGTCGGGTGAGGACATACCGTTTGGGGGTGTGTACAGCGGAAGCAACTTTTCCTTGCCGAAGTTGACGTTGCACTTTTCGGCAATTTCCAGCGTTGTGTCCATGGCGTCGGGCAGGTTGGGGAAAAGTTCCGCCATCTCGTCGTAGTTTTTGAGGTAAAATTCCTCCCCCTGAAATTTCATTCTGTCGGGGTCGTCGTAGAATTTGCCCATCTGCACGCACATCATTATGTCCTGAATTTCGGCGTCCTCTTTGTTGAGGTAGTGAACGTCGTTGGTAACGACAATTTTGATGTTGAGTTCTCGGGCAAGTTGCACAAGTTGAGGCATTACTGCGTCTTCTTCCGCAATGCCGTGCTTTTGAATTTCAATGTAGTAGTCGTCGCCGAACAGCGCTTTGTACTGCAATGCAAGTTCCCGTGCCTCTTGCGGTCTGTCGGCAAGGAAAAGACGGGGCAACTGTCCCGCAATGCACGCCGAAAGGCAAATCAGCCCTTCCGAGTACTTTTGCAAAGTTTCAAAATCTATTCTCGGCTTGTAGTAGAAACCTTCCACAAAGGCAATGGAATTAAGACGGCACAGGTTGTAGTAGCCGGTGTTGTTTTTGGCAAGCAAAATGAGGTGGTAGTACTCTTTGTTTTCGTACCCCACATTGTGCAGGTTTTCGCACATATAAAACTCGCACCCTATGATGGGTTTGACTTTTTGCACGAAGTTGCCGTTTTCGTCGTGATTCAACGCCGCAGTTGCCTTCATAAACTTCCAAGCGCAATACATGTTGCCGTGGTCGGTGATTGCCACTGCAGGCATGTTGTATTCCACGCAACGCTGCAAAAGGTCGTCTATGCGGGTTGCGCCGTCCAAAAGGCTGTATTCGGTGTGTAAGTGCAAGTGTACAAACGGTTTCATTGTTTCCTCTGTCGTAAGCCCGTTTCGGGCGGTAAATGGGTAATAAAATGCGTTGATGTGCCGTTACAAAAGTTTTTTGTCAGATATTTCAAACCTCACTGAAGGTCTTGGGCAATTTCCAGCAGTTTTGTCAGACGGTGGTTGACGCCGCTTTTGGATATTCCCAAAACGGAGGCAAGTTCCTGAAGATTTGCGTCGTGATGGCTTTCTCGTGCCAGGGCAACCTCTTTCAGTTGGTCGGGCAATGTTTCGAAACGCCCCTTTTCTCGGATTTTTTCAATGGCGGCAAGTTGCCTTGCGCCTGCAAGAATGGATTTGTCGATGTTGGAATCGATGCAGTTGCGCTGTCTGTTTGCCCTGTTGCGGAAACTGCGTCCTATGATGACGTTTTCCACCTTAAAACGTGCGTTTACGGCGTCGGTAAAAACGAAAAAATCGGCAATTTTTCCGCTTTCCTTCAAGTACAGCACCACGCTGTTTTTGCGTTGCACCTGTCTGAACTGCAAAAAGGAAAATTTTTCCGACACGAATTGCGCAAAATCGGCATTGGTGAAACGCAATTCCAGGTGATAGTTGGAGTGGCTGCTTTGCGCAAACACGTCCCCTTCCCCTTCGGGAATGGTAACGGACCCGCACGCAAGAAACAATCCCTGCATAAATGCCCTTTTGCAGCAGTCCTTTTCCAAATCCAACGAAAACGGCGCAATATGCACCGCCCCCTCGGCGTCCCTTTCCGTAAGGTGCAGAATTTCCCCGAGTTTGGCGTCGAATTTGCACAGATACCTGCTGTTTTTGTCGCTGTCGGCGTTGCTTTGCACCTTGTAGAGGGTGCTTTCGGCGTCAAAGTGCGTTTGCGCCAGCGTTACGCACAAATCCACAAGGGAAGAGTTGTCCGTTTCCATGGAAAAACAGCACCCGTTGACGTCCATACACAGCGAACCTGCCGATTTCAGCACGGCAGTCAAAAAAGAGGTTGCGCAACACCTCTTTGTTCTTTTGACGTTTCTGACTATTTCTTCCTTGACGGTTTGGGAAAAAGACATGTTTTTCACCTTCCTTGCAAACGCCGACATGCCCTGCCTGCGTCCGCCTTAAAACGCAATGTTGCAAATATCTGCAAACAACACCTGTTTTTGTGCGCATTTTGCCCTAACGGCAAAAGATACAAATGCACCTGTGGCAATGAATACGCCGCCGCTCACGAAGGGCGCAAAAGAAAAGACGCAAACTTCCTGTGCCGAAAACGCAAACGTTACGAAAAGACGCAATTTTTTACTTAGGGAAAAGCACTTGTTTCAAAGGTCCGACGCCCGTTTTAATCAGAAAAGTTGTTCGGCATCCGTAGGAAAATTGACAAGACACACTTCCAACTTTGCCGAAACGCCAAACTTTTCCGCAAGCGTTTTCTTTATGTACCGTATCAATAAGTATATATCTGTCGAGGTGGCTTTGTCAAGGTTAATGACAAAGCCGGCGTGTTTTTCCGACACCTGCGCCCCGCCCACACGGTAGCCTTTGAGGTGCGCTTCATCGATAAGTTTGGAAAGGGCAATTTTGTCGTTGAAAAGCACGCAACCTGCCGAACGGCACCCCAACGGTTGAGTTGCCGCCTTTTTCTGCCTCATTTGAGAAAGTTTTTCCTGCACCTTGGCAGGAGTGGACTTTTCAAAACGCATTTTCACCTGCAACACGAGAAAATCGCCGTTGTTTTTGAAAATACTGCCACGTTTCACGAAACGGCACTGCTCTTTTGAAAGTTTTTCCCTTTTGCCGTTGTGCAATACCACCACGCTTTGCACGACGTCCTGCACGCTCTGCCCGAAACACCCTGCGTTGCACACCACGGCTCCGCCGACGGTGGCGGGAAGACATCCGAAAAATTCCCCTCCCGTAAGCCCTCTGTTTACCAACTGCGAGCAAAGTTTAGAGGTGGACATTCCGCAACTTGCAACAACGGTATCCCCCTGCACGGAAAAATCCCGCACGAAAGAGGTTACCACCGCTACTCCGTTGTAGAAGTCGTCGGAGGCAAGCACGTTGCTGCCATGCCCCAAAAAACAGTGGGTAATTTTGTGTCGGTACAGATACTTTGCCACAAACACAAGTTGAGAAACGCTTTCGGGAAAAAGAGTAAGATAAATTTTACCCCCGCAGCCCAAAGTCGTCAATTTTTCAAAGGTGCAGTTGCACTCGCATCTTACGTTGTTTTTTTTCATTTTTACAAGCGTTTTTTCCAATGCGTTCATTTTAACCTCAATGTGGAAATTGCCTCTTTGCGTTGGTTGGCAACGGCGGTTGCGTCGCCGAACACATTAGGCACGTAGGCGGAAGACAATCCCTCTTCCGAAGCGACGTATCTCTCGTCGGTGTAGAGAGAGTATTCCGCAACGGAAAACATGCTGACGTTGACAAGCGTGCGTTGCGACTGTTCGGACACCACGAATTGCAAAAATTCCATGCAACTTTGCGTTTTTTCTCCTGCCGAAGAGGACACCCCCAGATACTGCACCAGGTCGGTGTAACCGTAAAGGGGATAGAAGGTGAGATTTTCTATTTTACCCGACTGCTCACGCTTTGCCAGACGGTACATGTCACGCTGTGTGCCAAGCAAGGTAACCGCCGTGGTGTTTGCCAAAAATTTTTCGTAGGCGGAGTACTGCGTTACGCTTTCGTCGGGGGCAATTTCTCCCTGACCGCCGGACATTGCAAGGGCGGTGAGCGGACTGTTGTGCGGGGTGAATCCGCAAATAAGCGGTTGAAGATTGTAGGTGTGCTTTCCCACCTTACGTGTAAAGGTGTTGTCCAGAGCGGTGGAAAGCAGGTCGGCATTCTGATGCAGTTGTGAAGTGCGGGCAAACAGACAGTACACGCCGCAGTAGTAAGGCAGGGCATACACCTTTGCGCCCACCTGACCGGAAACGAGAAAATTTTCCCTTATGCCTGCAACGCTTGCGGTGTAGGGTTGAAGATAACTTTGCACCTTTGCGCCCACCCCACGGGAAAAACTGATAAGGTCGAAACTTCCTCCCTCTGCAAGTTTCTGCTCCAACTGACTTTCCGTCAAGGTGGTTACATGCACAAAAAGCCCCTCGTGGGTGCTTTCAAACTTTGCCGCCCGTTGCGTCAGCCATGTCGCTCTGCTTCCGATACCTCCCTCGAAACTTTCCACGTTCCACAACTCTATTACGCCTTGATAATGTTTGGGGGTGGATTGCAAAGGCTTTTTGGGCAGTAACGGCAGCACGGCAAGCAATGTTACTGCGGAAAACACCACCACCAGAATGACGGGCAAAGCTCTGCGCAACAACGGAATTTTCGATGTGCCACTGCGCTTTGCTTTTTTCACGACTTTTTTGATTTTCACAACGCCACCTCTTTGTAGTAATATACGCAGGGCGAAAAAAAACTTGTCCGTAAAGACGGCGAAAAACACCGCAAAGCGGTACAAAAAAAGCGTTATCAAAACAAAAGAACAAAAAAAACACAATACGGTGTTAAAAAACTTGTACAAAACAAACTTTGTAAAAATGAATTTTGCAAACGCTGCGTGTGCAAAATTCTTAACGCCACAACGCTACCCGATTGAAATTTTTTTGTCGCAAAGGGCATGTCCTGCTTCCTTTCGTTTGCTACAACCGACGAAAAACGGTTTTTCGACAAAAACCGTACAGCAACAAATTTTCAAACAACACGCTTTTGCCCCGTCAAAGGCAAACAAAATTTTTATTTACAAAAATTGCGTATTTACTTTTGATTGTACATTAGGTATAATAATTACATACCAAAAACAAGGAGCGTCAAAAATGAAACTAAACTACAAACGCACGTTGCTTGTAGGCTTTGCATTTTTTCTGATTTGTGCATTCTGGCAGGCTTACGAAACGATAATACCGCTTATGCTGACAAACAAGTTCGGCTTGGACCAGACTTGGTCGGGATTCATAATGTCGCTGGACAACATTCTGGCACTTTTCATGTTGCCGTTGTTCGGGGCGCTTTCCGACAAAAAAGACACACGCTACGGCAAACGCACACCCTTCATATTCATCGGCACATTGTGCGCCGTGGTGTGTTTCGTTGGGTTGACCTTCGCCGACAACGCCCAACTGGACAAAATTTCTCAGGGCACGAAACAAACCTACTGGGAACAAAACTACCGTGTGGAAAACAGAGAGTACCATTCGGTAACAAACAACGGAGTTGCAGAGTTTTACACTGTGCACGACTACGCCGCAAAGGTGTACTTTGACGAAAGTTACGACAACCTTTCTTCTCAGCAACAGCAACAACTTGAAAGTTGGTACGACCAACTGACATACGACAGTTACTACGTGTACAATCACGACTCAAACACATACAAACTGTGTTTCCCCAAGACGGAAGGCTCGGGACTGTTTGCAAAAACCACCTACTACTACGCCGACGGCACACCGCTTGAATCGGGTGCTCGCACCATAAACGCCTACTCGTCGTTGGTGTCGGAGGCGGAAAATCAATTTGCGCACAGCGTTACGCAATCCAACGCAGGAGTGCTTGCGGTGTTTATTGTGGTGTTGCTGCTGACGCTTGTCGCAATGGCGGTGTTCCGTTCGCCTGCGGTGGCACTCATGCCCGACGTTACGGTAAAACCGCTGAGAAGCAAGGCAAACGCAATAATCAACCTCATGGGTACGGCAGGAGGCATTTTGGTGTTGCTGTTGGGAATGGTGTTCGGCACGGGCAAAGTTTCCAACCAACTGATGAGTTACACTTGGTTTGTCGTTACCGTGTGCGCAATAATGGTTGTGGCGCTTGCGGTGTTTATTTTGACGGTTAAAGAAAAACGCTGGAACAAAGAAATGCTGGAACAGCAGGCTGTGCTGGACCAAGAGGAATCTCAAACGGAACCGCAAGCAGAGACAGCGTCGCAACAGCAGGATGAAACGGAAAAACTACCCAAAGACAAGTTGCGCTCCCTCATTTTCATTCTTGCGTCCGTTGCGCTGTGGTTTATCGGATACAACGCCATTACAAGCAAGTACAGCGTGTACGCAGTAAACGTTCTCAACAAAGACTACAACACCACTTTGCTGATAGCGCAGGCAGCCGCCGTTGTTGCCTACATTCCCGTGGGATTGCTGGCAAGCAAAATTGGTCGCAAAAAGTCCATTCTCATCGGCGTTGCGTTGTTGGCGTTGGCGTTTTTCGGCGCCATCTTCATTACAAGCGCATCCCCGTCGTGGCTCATTTCCGTTTTGTTTGCTTTGGCAGGAATCGCCTGGGCAACAATCAACGTCAACAGTTTCCCCATGGTTGTGGAACTTTCCAAAGGCGGAAACATCGGCAAATACACAGGTTACTACTACACGGCAAGCATGGCGGCACAGGTAGTAACGCCCATTCTTTCCGGTGCGCTTATGGACGCCCTCGGCACAATGTCGGTGCTTTTCCCCTACGCCACGGTGTTTGTGGTGCTGTCCTTCGTGACAATGATATTTGTCAAACACGGTGACAGCAAGCCCACCTCGCCCAAAGACAAGATGGAAATGCTTGCAGGCGCCGACGACTGACACACAATGTGCCCCGCATCGGGCAAACGGTAACAAAATTTCAATACCGTTGCAAAAAAGTTGAAACAATTTGCCCCACAAAACAAAAAGCCTTTGCGTCGCTTTGTTTTTCCGACGCAAAGGACTTTTGCAAAACTTGCACAAACGCACAAGCAATTTCGACAATAAAATTGCAACGTACGAAAAATGTGTAAACGTTGCAAAAGTTTGCGCAAAACATACTTGAAGTGAATTTGCCTGCGCTGAAATAAAGGTGTCACAAACTCGACATTTATTGCCAAATGACACAATCGCACCAACAGTTTTGACAATAAAATTGCAACGTACGAAAAATGTGTAAACGTTCCAAAAAGTTTGCGTAAAACATACTTGAAGTGAATTTGCATGCGCAGAAATAAAGGTGTCACAAACACGACAATTTTTGCAAAATTACACAAAAGCACAAAAAAAACGCTCATTTTTCAATGGACGTTTTTTTTGCACAAGGTTACTGTGCGGATTCTTCCGTTGATGGTTGAGTGTTTTGGAGAGGTTTTTGTTCCGCCAACGCTTTTGAAATGGCTTTGTTGGCTTTTTTGCCCAAAACTATTGTGGCAATAAAAGCACCCAGCAAAACAATGTAGGCGATTACGTTGAAAAAATGCAATGGCAGATATCCCAAAGCAACAGCCCAGTAGCACAAAACGTAAAGGATGAACAATGCCACCACTGTGCCTGTTTTACAAGATTTTCTCAACTTGACGGCGTTTGCGTTTTCGGGATTTTTGGCAGATTTCGCTGTAAGCACCAGGTTTTTTATTGAAATGATAAGTACCACCAAGAGCAAAACTATTTGCGGCACAATCAAAATGCCCGTGAGAATTGTTCCGATTTCGGGTTTAGCAAAAATTTCCGCAATGCCCACCAAATTTCCTATCTGAAAAATTGCAAATGTACCCGTCGGTATCAAAGGCATGGCAAACACCCACAAGGCAAAAAACAACGCAACTGCGTTTTTGGCAACAGCCAACTTACACGCTTTTTTCATAAAACAATCTCCTTCACAAAATTTTACTTGACAAACCGCTTTGACATTGTTTACAAAACGGTTTAATGTTTGCGGTACTCGGACGGCACAATTTGTTTGAAAAACAGCGACCATCCACAAAACCGCTAACATCGGTATTGTAGAAAAAATACTGCTAAAAAAGTGCTAAAAAACCGACTTTTAGTGAAAAAATATTTCAGATTTTTCTACTTTAATTGACGGAAAATTACAGATTACTGTATAATGAATGTTATGAAGACAAAAAAAAATAATGCGTATCCTGTCTGTTGCCGCAAACGTTGCGTTGCTTTTTGCGGCAAGCATAATATTGCTGGCGTTTCCCTCAAACGGCACGCCCGACACATCCCAACATTTCGGTTTGGGCGTTTTTTCTTTGATATCCGCTTTGCTGTTGGCGGTGCTGATGCTGGTGGAATTTGTTTCCATGCTGACAATCTCCACCTCCACTGCCATCACAGTGTTTATTGCAATGTTCCTTTCGGTGTTTGCATTCTTTTCCCCCGATATGGTGTTTTTCTACCGTGAAATAGGGTGGGAAAAGGCGGAAATTGTGCAGGAAATTGTCTCGGAAATAGGTTTTGTGGGAACGGAACTGACGCTTTTGATATTTTTCCGTCAGGATTACCTGCAAAAAAAGGGGCAAAACCTGCCTCTTTACCCTCTGTTTGTGGCAGCCGCAATAAACATTGCCCTTTATGTATTGCTGTTTGACAGCCGTGCCAGAATTCTGGGACACTTTTTCTTTCTCTTTGTGGCTGTCGTGTTTTACGTTATCACCGACGTGCGTTGCGCCATTCTCGACGCCGACAATGCCATTTTCGGTTTTTCGGCAGGAATTTTCTTTGCCTGCGCAGGCTTGCACACGGCAAATTCTCTCTGTTTTGCAGGTATTTTGCCCTACGTCAACGGATTGTCCGTGTCCTACATCTGGATTTGCATACTGTGTTTCATAGGCGTTTACATTGCTTTTTTTGTAATGACGGACAAAAAAGCAAGTAAAGCCGAAGCATTCCGTCAACAAAACAATCAACTGAAAATGAAAGTGCTTGTGGGACAAATGAAACCGCACTTTATTTTCAATGCGCTGACGAAAATAAAATCTATGTACCACACAAACTTGCAGGAAGGCGACAGCACATTGGAACTGTTTTCCGACTACATGAGGGAAAGCCTTTCGTTGTTGGACAACGAGATTGTTTCCTTTGAAACGGAACTGCAAAACCTGGCGCGCTACGTAGACTTTATCAACACGGGCAAGAAAAACCCCTTCAACGTCATTTACAACGTGGACATTACCGATTTTTGCCTTCCCGCCTTTTCTCTGCAACCGTTTATTGAAAATGCGTTGAAGTACAGCAAAGTGAATGAAAAGCAAGACGGTTTCATAATGATTTCTTCCGAAGAGGTTGACGGCTTAATCGAAGTGAAAATAACGGACAACGGCAACGGCTTTGACACATCTCAAATAAAAGACGGCACGCACGGAATAAACAATTCCAAAGAAAGATTGCGTTTGCTTTTCGACACCGAACCTGCAATTACCAGCGTAGTAGGCAAAGGAACGCAGGTAACCATACGGTTGAAGAAAACCAAAGGGGGAAAAACAGATTGAAAGTAATTGTCGTAGACGACGAAATGAGTGCGTTGCATGCTTTTTTGAACGAGATAATAGAAGAATACGACGCGGATTACAAATTTTACAAGGACGATGCGGCAAGCGTGTGCAAATACGTGGCGGAAAACCGTGTGGATGCGGCTTTTTTGGACATCAACATGCCCAGGATAAACGGGGTGGAACTTGCGGAAAAGTTGTCGGATATTGCCCCGTCGCTGAAAATTGTGTTTACAACGGGGCTTTCCGTTACGGAAGAGGAACTTCCGCCCGTTGTACGCAAACACACGGTGGGATTTTTGTACAAGCCCTACAACGTGGCAAAACTTGGAATACTGCTTTCCAAAATACAAAACAAAAAACGTGTGTTGAAAGTGGAAATGTTTGACAGTTTCGACTGTTTCGTGGACAGCAACAAAATCAAATTTTCCTCCTCCAAATCCAAGGAACTTTTTGCGCTGTTACTTGCCTACAACGGAAAAACGCTCACCATGGGCGATGCGATAGCGCATTTGTGGCCCGACAGCACGACGGACAAAGGAAAAATTCTCTACCGTGACGCCGTGTGGCGACTTCGCAAAACGCTGGAATCGGTGGAAATCCCCTGCGTGGAATGGCAACGTGCAAAACTTGACATAGACAAATCGCTTGTTTCCTGCGACTACTGGGACTACCTTTTGACAGGGGAAGGCAACTACTTCGGCGAATTTTGTAAACAGTACGATTGGTCGGTGGAATTCCTTGCACATTTGGACAGCATACGGAAAAAGCACACCGTCTGAAAACAGGTTTACTGCGTGCACACTGAATTGTTAACAAAACTCTGCAACGGCAATTTGCAGAGTTTTATTTTTGCAGTTTTTGCTTTTGACGTACAACACACTGACACCAACACTGCGCCTGCGTTACCGAACACCTGCCGTGGCACGTTGCGTATTGTGGGCAAAAATATGCACCCGAATAAAATAACAATAAAAAACGGCACTTTTTTTCTGCACCGTATTGAGAAATTACAAACTTTCCGCAAAAAAACATTCAAACGCCCTGCGAAAAAATCGGATTGTTTTGAAAAAAACGTCGGGAAAATTCCTGACGGTAAGTAACTGAAAAAGATTTACGTTGTTAAGGCTACGCATGATGCGTCAACGTCGTACGGTAAAACGCAACGAGGACTGATGTCGTAAAAATACACTTACGTTGCCACGCAACTTAAACAATTTGCAGAAAACAGTACAACATTCTGAAAAGGCAAAACGCACAACTTTGTTTCCCACAGGTACAAGTTTTGCCGACACGTTACAGCAAATTCAGTACTTGGGCAAAGTCTACGCCGAATTTTCTGTCGGTACATGCGGTGGCGGAAGCGGCACGGAAAACAAAATCGGCGGCACACTGTGTGGAAGTGAGCAAACTGACCTTTTTCATGAGCAATCCGCACAAGACGGAACTGAACAGGTCGCCTGTACCGGAATAGTTTACCTGCACTCTGTCGTTTGTAACGTACTTAACAGGGGCATTGTCTTGCAAAACTATGTTTCCAATGTATTCGCCGCACTGCACCCCCGTTATCACAGCGTTTTGACAGCCGCAAATTTCCGTGAAGTTTTCAAACACCTTGCCGCAATGCGCCAAAAACGTGGGCTGACGGGAAAATTCCTGCAACTGCTCAAAATCCACATCGGCAAGAAGGCATGCTTCCGTGAGGTTGGGGGAAATGCAAAATGCATTTTTCACCGCTTTTTTCATAAGTTTGACGTAGTCGTCGTCAAACACAGGGTACAATTTGCCGTTGTCGCCCATTATCGGGTCAACAAACAGCGGACAGGGCAATGTGCGTGCAATTTCCAAAACTTGTTGCAAAATGTCTGCATCGGCGCAAAAACCGACGTAGGCAACGTCGGGAACTCTGTTTGCCAAAACATCCTGCGCAAAATCGGACAAATTGCAGTTTTTGTTGCAATGGAAATTTCCGAAACCCGTCTGACAGGAATACACCGCCGTAACTACGGGCATACAGTAGTAGCCAAGTTTGGAAAAAACAGGCAAATTGGCACTCATAGAGCAGTTGCCCAAGCCTGATATATCGTTGAAAATGAGAATGTTTTTCATTGTGTAAATTACCTTCCAAGGGTGTGAAACACCCCTGACGTGAAATGCAGACGAGCCTGCAAACTGCAAAATTTACGTTGAAACCTCGCCCGAGGCAACGCAGAAAAATGCTTTTCCCTTGCAAGGCTCATAATAGTGAGTTTGTGTACCGACAAAAACTTGTTGTGTCAACGCATAAATTGCAAAAAAACGTGCCTGACAGCAAAACAGGTGCGTTGTCGGCGGTTGTTTGACAGACTGCCTGTTGCAAATTGCAAACCAGACTAAAACACGCTTACAAACCGCCTGTACATTTTGTTGCGCAACGCAAGTTTGCCTTGATATCTGTGCCGTCGACTTCTGACGCACATTTTCCCGCATCCGTGTTGCACGGAAATACACTTTTTGTTTATTCGTTGCCGCCCTTTGCTGCGTCGGAATTTTCGGCATCACCCTTTTGACCGTCGGAGGGTGCCTCACCTACAGACTGTTGTGTTGCATCGTTTTTTTCGGCAAGAAGTTCGTTTGCCTCCTGCACGGAGCAACCCGTTTTGCCGTTTGAATGGGGTTGCACTGCAACGGCGAACTGCTCTTCCGAAACGCCCAACACCGAAGCAAATGTTCGTATCGGTACCGTTCGCAAAATAAACCACACGGCAAAGCCGACGATTATGCCTGCCACAACGCCGAGCAACGCCAACCAAGGCATGTAGGAAAACATTTCCGGAGTGTTGCTCACCAGGCAAAAGACTACGTTTTGCGTGAGGTTGTGCACCACGGCGGACACTACGGAAATGGCAATAATGCTAACCTTGGGATAGACAAATTCCACCAACAGCCAGGAAACAATCACGCTTGTTACACCTGCCGTCATGCTGTACATGAGAGTGGACATGTTTCCCGTGAACATACTGCCCAACGTTGTGCGAACCAAAACCAGCACCAAGGCGTCCACAGGTCCCAGCAAAATTACCGTCAGAAGCGAAAATATGTTGGACAAGCCCATTTTCGCCCCCGGCAAAAACAGCGGAGGAAACAAACTTTCCACCATAAACATGATGAGTCCCATGGCGCAAAGCACCGAAAGCATTGCTACACGCTTTGCGGTAAATTTAGTTGTTTTGTTGATAACCGTCATAATTCTACCGTTTTTTTACCGTTCTTTTACAAAATTTTAGCCGTTTTTTACGAAATTTTTGCTACCGTTGCAACAAAACAGGGACACGCTACTCCGTCAAAATTTTCAGCCTGTTGGGACTGCACACTATTGCTCCGCCTGCCGTCGTTACCTCGCCGAAAGCGTACACGCAGTCCTGATGGAAACCGCACAGCGAATCGGTCATTTTCACCTTCGGCGTTGTGCCGTAGGTGATTTTCATTTTGTTGAAGTGCGTTTCGCCATCTATTTCTTTGCTGAAAGTAACTTCCAAACCGTCTGCGAGGCTGTTTACCTCAATTTTCCAACCGTCGGAATTGCCGTCGTTTGTCTTGTACTCTTTGCGTATCACATTGCAGAAAAACAACTGTTCGCCCGTTTGGTCGTCCACCACGGAAACTGTCTGCATGGAAGTTTTTTCCTCCCCGAAAAATACCGCAAACAGCACCACGATTACCAGCACCACCGCAAGATACACGACAATGTCGGTGATTTTGAAAGGCTTGTCCCTTCGGGCGTTCTGAACGTTGGACAAAGCGTTTTTCCTGCCCTTTACAAGGTGGTACACCACAACAGCCACAACGCCCACGCCCAGCAAACTTGCCAGCACTATCACAAGAGTTTTGTACACGTCCTGCTGTGTAACAAAAGTAGCGTTTGCATCGTACACAAAGGTGCCGTCTTCCTGCTTGACCAGCGACCACTGAAATTCGTCGAAGTGTTCGCCCTTGTTTACGATGTCCTTTTTGTCCAAGTTGGACAAAATTTGCTTTCCGCCGTCCATTGTTTCGTACACTACCACGATGGTGATGTTACGCTCTTTCAGATAGCCGTTTACAAAGTCGACGGTTTTTTGTCTTCCCATAACAGTCAATGCCGTTGTCAGACAGTCGCCCTTTCCTGCCCACAGTCCTTCGCTTTGGGGGATTACCACCAGCACCTCTTTCACCCCCGTTTGCGCAGGCGCACCCGTCAGACCGTCGATGATGTGAGAGTACTCCACTCCGTTTGTCGTGTACTTGCGAACATACTGACCGCTGCTGGAAACGGAACTTTTGCCCACGTAAAAGCCCAACAGCATTTTAGGCAAAAACATTGCCGACGGGTCGAAGGGGTCGGTGAGGTTGAGAGTCATTTCGCTGCCGCCCACCCCCAAGCCGTACAGCGAACTGCTGCTGCCGGCGTCTACGTAGTACCTTTCAAGATTGCGTTGGTCCAGCATTTGTCTGATGCCGTCCACGGCGTAACCTTTGGCAATACCGCCCAAATCCAACCATTGCTGATATTCCACGCCGTCCACAACGGCAGGCGCAACGTTCTTGGTTACGTAGTACTTGCCGTCTTGTTGAGTAAGCGTAACGGCGTTTTCGGAATAATCGGTGAACTTGCCGTCGGAAAAGGCGTCAATGTACTTCTGCTCGGGCAACGGATAGCCGTGTTCGGCAAAGTACTCGCCCGTAACAACTCTGTCGTAGGGCAAACCGAAGTTGCCGTAGGAATAGATACGTGAGGAAAATCCCCACAAATCCACCAAACGGTACACCGCAGGATTGAAAGCACCGTCGGTGTCGTTGTACATTTCACGTGCTATCTGCAACATTTCAAATGTTTCGGCGGAAATTTCCACCGTTTCACCCTGCTTTGCATTGTTGTAACGGTAGATGTCCGAAGCATCCTGAAGTGTGCCGTCGTACTGCGTGTTTGCACAGGCGTCTATCGACACAATGTAACTGTCCACCTCGTCGAAAAATTGCACCAGCATTTCCCTTGTTTGCAACATACTTCCCGAAAGATTGTCGCCAATCCAAAAGTTGAGGTCCAGTTGCGGTGAAGAATACAGTTGCACCGTAACACGAATGCCGCTTGCGCCAAAGTAATAGCCGGAAAATGCCACGCCGACGGGATTGTTGTTTGTAGTGTTGTCCACGATGGTGGTGAGGGTGTACTTGCCGTGTGAGGGCGTGTACTGCCCTGTGTGCGTGGCGGTATCGGCTTGCGCCGAAAGCGGCACTACAACACACAACGTCAAAACAAATATTAAAATTATTGCAGGTAAAAATTTTTTCATGGTATTTTCTCTTTGCCCGTATATTTTACCATATCCCCCGACCTTTTGGCAACAATGTGCATTGCCTTTTGCAGTGAGGCAAAGCCCTCAACGGTTTTTTGCTTGCTACAAACAGGCATTTTCGCAACACGCATTGTGGAAGTTTGGGCATAAAACCTTTGACGTAAAGGTTTTTGCAAAAAAGTTTTTGTTGCCACACAGGTTGAAAACGCCAAGTTGCCCAAACGTCAGTTGCTACATCGGCGTCGCAAGTTTTTGCCGTTGGGCAAATTTGCAAAGCAGAGTTTTACCTGACAAAACGTCTGCAACATTGCAATAAAACAGGGCTTTTAGGCACAAAAAAACCACGCACAAAGCGTGGTTTTTTGTTTTCTCAAACTAAATTACTTTGCAAGTTTGGAAAGAGCGTCCTTAACAGCAACGATAACACGTGCAGCAGACTGTGTAGCACCTGCAAGGTTGATGCCTTCGGTTGTAACACTTTGTCCGTCAGCGGTAGCGGAAGCAACGTAAGCGTTTACTTCTGCAACTGTCTTGCCAACAAATGTGTCTTCAATCCATTTTGCATAAGCGGCTTCTGTTTCAGCATAACCAAGTTGTCCTTCGGAAGGCTTCCAACTGGGAGTTGTGCGGTGAGCATCGCCCCATGTGGAATCTGCAGCAGCGGCTTCTTTGTCTGTGTACAGTTTAACAGCGGTGATAACGTCGCCCTTAACGGTTACGTCAACCATGCAGCCGTATGCGCCCCATTGAGTTGTATAGTGGCACTTACCGGTAACTGTTTGTTCGGTTGCGCAAGCAGCGAAAGCAACAACTGCAAGAGTCATAACTACTGCAAGAGCAATTACAAGAACCTTTTTCATTTTTCTTTACTCCTTTTAATAAATATATTTATTATTCCAGACGCCAAGCCTCTAATTTCATGTTCGGAGTCTCCGCGCCTGACTAGCAAAAATTATATCACAAAAGAAAAAATATTCCAACTTTTTGCAACGGGTTTTATAATAATTTTTATTTATCAAATCATAAGTTTTACTTATGGTAAAAGCAGTTTAACAAACCTTGCTTTATCGAAAAACGTTTTTAACGGTACAATTTCACAACAACGGCAAACTGAAAAAGCACAAGTTGTTTTACACTGTTGTTTCGTACGCACTAACGCCTTTGTAGACACATTTTTACCAAACGGTGTTTTGTTGCGTTTACACCGTTTGCCAATTCCTGCACTCAAAAACAGTCGCACCAAAAACGTTAGGAAAAATTTTGCGTTACACAATCTTTCGCAAAAAACACCCAAACCAACAGCCGAAATATTTTTTCTGCGCAGACGGCAAGTGCAGTCAGACTTTTTTGCACACCGCAACGCAAGATTTTTTGCAACAAAAAACGGCATGTTTTTCACGCCGTTTTGTAGTTGAAGTTTTGTTGCAACCGTATTGCAGGGCAAAATCGCCACAAATCAGTAGGCTCGGGCGACAATGGCAACAACCATGTCTTTGCCCTTTTCGCCGCAGCAGGTGCAAACATCCTGGAAGGGTTTTTCGTCCAGCATTACACGCACGGTGGCTTGGAATTTTTCCTTGAATTTCGCCTCGCAGGCAGGGTCTTTGTCCCACACCACCTTGGCAAAACATTTGCTGTCCAAAACCTGTCCCAACTCTTCCATGTTGTGGGCAAGTTTGACGTGGGCGTCACGAAACGCCAACGATTTGTTGTACATGTTGCGTTGAATTTCTTCCAGCAATGTCTGAACGGAAATGGCAATTCCGTCGAGAGGCAAAGAGAGTTTGTCGCAGGTGTCCCTTCGGCTGCAAGTTGCAACGCCGTTTTCGATATCTCTCGGACCGATTTCCAACCTGACAGGTACGCCCTTCATTTCCCACTCGTTGAATTTCCATCCAGGGGACTGATCACGCACGTCAAGTTGAGTGCGTATTCCTGCATCTTTGAGCCATTTTGTTACCTGTTCCGCCTTTTGCAAAACGCCCTCTTTGTGCGCCGCAACGGGAATGACAACTGCCTGAATGGGTGCGATTTTGGGGGGAAGTACCAAACCACGCTGGTCGCCGTGCGCCATTATTATTGCGCCGATAAGGCGGGTGGAAACTCCCCAACTGGATTGCCACACGTATTTTTTGGTGTTGTCCTTGTCAAGAAACTGAATGTCGTAGGCTTTGCTGAATTTCTGTCCGAAATGGTGCGTAGTGCCTGCCTGCAAAGACTTGCCGTCCAACATCATGGCTTCCATTCCGTAGGTGGCTTCGGCACCGGCAAACTTTTCCTTTTCGCTTTTTTGTCCCACAAAGGTGGGCATTGCCAATACGTCTTTGGCAAAATCCTGATACAGTTTAAGCATGCTCAACGTTTCCGCCAACGATTCTTCCCTTGTGGCGTGTATCGTGTGCCCTTCCTGCCACAAAAATTCCGATGTGCGCAAAAACGGACGTGTCGTTTTTTCCCAACGCACCACGTTTGCCCATTGGTTGAGTTTCAAAGGTAAATCACGGTAACTGTTTATCCACTTGGAATACATGCTGCAAATTATCGTTTCGCTTGTGGGACGTATTACGCACGGTTCGGCAAGTTGCTCGCCTCCTGCGTAGTTGACGACAGCCACTTCAGGCGCAAAGCCTTCCACGTGTTCCGCCTCTTTGTTGAGCAAACTTTGCGGAATAAGCATGGGGAAATAAGCGTTTTGATGTCCCGTAGCCTTGAAACGGGCGTCAAGTTCCTTTTGTATGTTTTCCCATATGGCGTAACCGTAGGGACGAATTACCATCGTGCCTTTGACGGGACCGTAGTCCACAAGTTGCGTTTTCAACACAACGTCGGTGTACCATTGGGGAAAATCCGTGTTGATGTCGGCAATTTCTTTAACAAATTGTTTCTCTGCCATAAAATGCTCCTCTTGTGCATTGAATTACTGTAAACGGGAAACCCCAAACTGCTAAAATATTATAAGACAATACTTTTCTTTTGTCAATTTTCAAGGGGGAATATTTGCTTTTTTAGTGAAACCGCCACTTTTGCAGGCAGAAAAAGACACTGCAAATGCCGAAAATTGAAAAAGACAACAAACAATGCTGTTTTGGGCGAGATTGCAGGCAACACGGATTTTAGTAAAACTGCCTGCAAAGCGGATTTTTACAAAAAAACTGTCGGATAGCGTATTTCCAAAGCAAAACCAAAAAAAACTTTGGTTACAACGGGCTACGACTTTCGCCCTTTTTACGCCTGCTAAACACAACGTAATTTTAGACAATCTGACGTAAAACGACTGAAAAGTAACCGTGGTCAACACAGACACGCAAGGCTTGCCTGCACCACTAAAAAACAAAAATGCACCGTTTTTACAGTACGGTGCAAAAAATCTTGTACAATTTCGTCAGTTGTGCAAAGAATGAACTTCTGCCTCTTGTGCATTGTCAGATGCCGTTTGCTGCACGCTTTCTTCCGAAACTTCGTCCTGTTCCCGTGCAAAATCGGGGCAGGCAATTTGCCGTTGAGGCTCGTCTTGGTCGAATGCCAAAACTTCCTGAAGAAAATCCGTTTGGCTGTGTTGTACTTGTTCTGCGACAATGTGTTTTGAAGTGTCATCGGGGAAAAATCTGCGATGCATTTTGTTGTTGAGTTGCACAAGAGGTACGAACGCAACGGCAAACAGAAAAGCATTGCACACAATTTGCGTGGCGTAGAAGGGTATTCCCGAAACATACATTGTTACAAAGCGTGCAAAAATCATTTCGGTGTCAAGGAAAAATCCCTTTCCCGTGAATCCGACAAGGGTGTCCACGGCGGAAGTAAGCACGCCGAAAAGCAATGTGATTATTATTGCCGAAAGGGACGCCACAACGGATGTCAGTACACGGTTTTTCATTTTGAGAAGGGCAAGAAAACGAAAACACAACGCCACAAAATTCCAGTGGATGAGATAGGAAATGACCCATGTGTTTATGCCCCAAATGGCCATATCTACCGCAATAAACACCAAAACGGCGGGTATCGCCACCGAAAGCCCCCACACATAGGCGCACAAGGCAATGAAAATTGTTACCACTTCAATGTTTGGCAAAAAAGCAAGCGCTTCCTTGCCTGCAACCAATACGGCTGCGAACATCGCCGTTACGCACAGTTTCAACGCTATGTTTTTCCCCACGCTTTTTGTTTTCATGACTGCCTCAAAAAATACGCAAACTTGACACAACAATTTTTACTTAACTTTACAAATGTTTTTTCAAACAACTACACACGGATTGGTCTGCATAAACAAAATACACGATAAGTTTGACTACCGTTCAGAATAACACCATACTCAAACTCTTAATAGACAACTTCGCCATTCTGTGCAGTTTGACTACCGTTCAGAATAACACCATACTCAAACCAGTTGGGTGGTTTGCTTGGTTTGCCTGGCGTTTGACTACCGTTCAGAATAACACCATACTCAAACAGCCTTGTACTCTTTGCAGAATGTCGCCGAGTTTGACTACCGTTCAGAATAACACCATACTCAAACTATTCCGCTGTTGTCGTTAAGGTACGGGTTGTTTGACTACCGTTCAGAATAACACCATACTCAAACGGGAGGTGATTTTTTTGAATGACAACGTACGTTTGACTACCGTTCAGAATAACACCATACTCAAACATGCGGGTATCTACATACGGTAACATTGCAGTTTGACTACCGTTCAGAATAACACCATACTCAAACGCGTAAGCGAGCGCACGGCACGGGAGATAAGTTTGACTACCGTTCAGAATAACACCATACTCAAACCTGTCGAAAGTCAAGGTGGCAAGTTCTTCTGTTTGACTACCGTTCAGAATAACACCATACTCAAACTGGTCTGCCTGCACATAGTTGTTCGTGGAAGTTTGACTACCGTTCAGAATAACACCATACTCAAACGGTATGCGCTCGCCCTTGAAATGGATAACGGTTTGACTACCGTTCAGAATAACACCATACTCAAACCGGATATGAGTCAGGGTTCTGAAGATGGTTGTTTGACTACCGTTCAGAATAACACCATACTCAAACAATAGCGGCATTGCACCGACGTTCGCCGCCGTTTGACTACCGTTCAGAATAACACCATACTCAAACACGGCTACGGAGAACCTCGCCACCGTCTTGGTTTGACTACCGTTCAGAATAACACCATACTCAAACTTGCTCCTTGTTTTTTCGGTATTCCTGCATTGTTTGACTACCGTTCAGAATAACACCATACTCAAACTAAGGGTGTTAAAAGAATTCATAAAAAGAAGTTTGACTACCGTTCAGAATAACACCATACTCAAACAGAACAGTTATCTTGTGAACGAGTTCGTGGGTTTGACTACCGTTCAGAATAACACCATACTCAAACGTAGTGTTTTGTCGCAAAATGACGGCGGAAAGTTTGACTACCGTTCAGAATAACACCATACTCAAACATGGCCTTTTTAGAATCGGTCGTTATGATTGTTTGACTACCGTTCAGAATAACACCATACTCAAACGTTCAGCGGCTTGCAGGGGGCGCAGGGTGAGTTTGACTACCGTTCAGAATAACACCATACTCAAACGCTTCGACTCGATCGGTAAATACTGTATTAGTTTGACTACCGTTCAGAATAACACCATACTCAAACCCGAGGTTGTTGCGGGTATCTCAATCAAACGTTTGACTACCGTTCAGAATAACACCATACTCAAACCCGTGCATTGTCTTTTCCCGCTGCTTGCCAGTTTGACTACCGTTCAGAATAACACCATACTCAAACACGTGATTCTGCTGATATTGAAATTGATTCGTTTGACTACCGTTCAGAATAACACCATACTCAAACCTCAAAATTTGAGCATTTTTACGCACCACACGCAGAAATTCAGAACGGCAAAGGTGCTATCCAAAAATATTTTAGCATTTTGAAGGACGTTACGCAAGGATTTCGCACAAATCACGGTCGATAATTGTCAATGTTTCATGAGGCAACTTTTCTTTGACGGTGTTTTCCAACAAAAACAGACAAATTCCCCACAATTCCGCTTCACGGTACAGTTGGGCAAGTTGCTGTTTGGACAAGACGGTTTTGAGATTGCACATGAAAAAACATTTCGTGCCGAAAAAGTGGGCTTTGGATTGCAGAAACAAACACAAACTTTCCAAGAGAGAATCGGCACCTTCCAACGCAACATCGAAGGCTTTGAACAAGTTGGTAACGCCTGTTTCCACATTGTAGGTAATGGCACAATCACTTTGCGAATTGAGTTTGGAAAAGAACGTAGCAAATGCCGTACAAAGAGCGTCATATTCTTGAGGAAAAGAATTTTGTGCAATTTCCTGCAAAGATTTGTACAACTTGCCGACGGTTTTTTTGTCGTTGACGGGCAATGAAAAGTAGTCCCAAACAAAAAAACAGTTTTGTGAAAAGGACAAATTTTCTTCCTTGTCCGAAAGACAAAAACCACCCTCTCCGCCGTTTATTTGGGAATACAGTTGATTGCAGTAGTTCCAAAACAACTGTTCGTCCTCCACAACCAAAACGTTGACTTTGCCAGGGACCAGTTCCAACACACTGTCCAAATCGAAATGCGCAAGTTTCACAATATCACCAGCCTTTTGTCGTCGTCGATGACGTCGCTGCGCCTTTCTCCCACGACAATTTCCATTTTTTCAAACTGACGCTCCGTAACCAACAACATTTCAATCAGTCCTTCGTTGGTTTTGTTGTTGCGAATGTTTTGACGCAATGCGTTTGCCGCAGTTGCATTAAGTACAATTTTTGAATAGACGGAATTTTGCAACATAACAAAGCCGTTTTGCACCAAAAATTTGCGAAAACGACGGTACTCCCGCTGTTGAGCAGATGTTTCTATCGGTAAATCAAAAAACACCACCAATCGCATAAACCTATAACTCATAACATTTAATTTTGCTGACATCACCACTGTCCAACGCTTCGAAAACACTTTTGCAATAGATAGATATGGCGGCGGAAACGGTGTTGCGTTCACCTTGAATTTTTACTCGTTCATTAAGCAAATTACACAACCGATGCTTGTAGTCGGTGGAAAGGGGTTGGTCGTTGAAGAAAACGAATCTGTCTACCAACACACGGAACGGTTCCATCAAGTCGCAGGAAAGGTTGAAAAAATTGTACTCGTTTTTGTGCGCAATACCTAATTGTGTGTTGTAGCCGTTGGCAACAATTTCTCTGTTGAATGCCGAAAGCACGACAGAATAACCGTAGTTTAAGGCACTGTTGACAAAAGTGTCATCGCCACGTCTGAAAGACAGCCCGAACAAAGCGTTGAAATAAACCTTTGCCGCATGCCCCTCCCTGTTGGACAAATCGTTGGGTTGAATTTGCGTTGCGTACTCCTGCAAGAGAAGATATTGTTCCAACCCGTTTTGTTGCAGCAAACTTTGTTGCAAAAATATTTTGTAACGTACAATTTCCGCCCATACCTCCGCCTTGTGCTTTTCTTTCCATGCAATTTGACGGCGCAAACAACCGCTGGCATTGTGCCTGTTGCGCAATGCCAGAAGTTGAGAAACGGGGTTGTGCTTTTCATCACAAAAAACAATGTTCACCTTGTTTTTTACCAATTCGCACAACAGCGCCGCCGTTAGTGAAACGCCGGTGGATTCCACAACGATGCAGTCGATTTCCGAAAGATGTACTTTTTTTGTTTGCTCACCACGGCAAACGAGATATCCCAACCTGCTTTCCAACTTGCACCGCTGTGAAACCACTACTACTCGCCAACTCATTTCAGAAACCTGCCAACATCCACAACAGTGCGATAGTAGCCTGTGGGAGATTGGAAAATCAATTTTATGTTTTCATCTTGAATAAATTTGTTCAGCGTTATTTTGCCTGCATTTGCGACACCGCCCAATAACGTAAAATCGGAAGAGCCGACGTTGCATTGCATAAGACGAAGTACTTCCCACAAAACGCAACACTGCTTTTCCACGGAAAGAGAGGCAAAAACAGGACGTTTTTCCTGCAAGAACGGAACTTGCCCGCAAATTGCAAGACCTGCGTACAGGGACGAACTTAGTTTCTGCACCAACGCATCATACAAACGAAGATTGTTTTCGGCAGTTATTTTTTCGTTGGCGGGCATTTGGGGATTGTTGAATGTTTTTTTGTCCCTCATGTAGTTGCTGATAAGTTTGAGCGTTTGAACGTTTTCGCCGTCCAAAAACAACTGATTGGCGTTACACAAACTAACATTGTTATTCGTTTTGCCCTTAAGCCAGGCATAAGAGCCGTTTACGCACAGCAAAGTGTTCTGCTTAATGCGGTCGATACATATTTTCGGATTTGTCAGTTTTTGAGAAAAGTAATTCAGTTTCGCCTCGGTGCTGCCTCCCGTCTGTTTTTCCATCCACAGGGGCCACGGTTCCAAAGAAAGCAGTTGTTTTCCCGCTTTGCCGTCGCTGCGTACCAACACGAAATAGACGATTTTTGCCGAATTGTATCCGCCGTAACGTGAAGTGTCGGCAATTGCTCCGTGCTTTTTGAGAGGGACAAGGTCGGCGTTTTTACCTGCAACCACAGGGTTTACGTCAAACAAGGCGCCGTGGCCGTTTACAGTCATACGCACGACTTTGCAGGTGTTTTTTTGGAAAGTCGCCAAAACATCGGCTTTTTGCGCAACACGCCACGCCCCGGGAATGTCGCTTTCGTACAGTTTGTTGAAGTTGTAACTGTCTATTGAATTGTTGCGGAAGAATACTGCCGCATTGTGATTGAACTTTGTGTTGTAGACGTTGCCGACGACAATGTTTATGTAGGCGTCTTTGGCATGATGCAAATCGTTGAGTTCACGCACTTTCAACAGATTGTTTTTGTCCTTAAATTCGTTGGCATTTGCCGCTTTGGTGTACACAATTTCCGTGTCAGGCAATATTTGTTTCAAAATTTGTGCCGTAGCTTTTGTGCTTTGACGAGTGATGACAAGTTGACGGTTGATGAAATCGGCAAGTTCGTCGACAGTCAACGGCGTAGACCTTATCAGCCGTTGATACTTTCTTTCGCTTATCAACCCCTGAACCCACAAAGACTGCCAAAAAGGACGCATTGCGTTGCGTACCTCGGAGGAAATCGGGTATTTGTCGCTTTTGACGCTGTTTTCGTTCTTGTAAACCAACACTCTGTTGTCCAAACTGTCGTCTTTTATTTTGGATTGCGGATAAATGTGGTCTATATCGCAAATATTGCGGTCGAAAACCTCTTCCAACTTGATGGGCTTGCCCGAATACATGCTGCGTCCCAACTGACGGTAGTACAACACCAATCTGTCGCTGTTGAACTTGGAATCGGGAAGAGATTCTATTTCCTTTATCCAATCGTGCTGTTGCAAATGAATGTCTTTGTACAAATCCAAAAGTTGCTGTTTGCGTGAAACGGTGCGCTTGCCTGCCTTGCCGTTGTCCTTTGTTTCACGGGCTGTTTCCAAAAACAGTTTTTGCGGTGCACAGCCCTGAATTTTAACTATTTCCCTGACAATTTCCACCGTGCGCCATATTGCCCTTTTGACGGAGGGGGAACAATACAGGTCTTCCACCGTTTGATAGGAAACTTTGTCGTCGGACGGAGAGTTTTCTTGATTGTATCTTTCGATAGCGTCCTGAAAGCCGTATTTGTCCGAAAGCAACTGCATGAAGTTTTCGCCTTTTTGGCGCATTGCCTCTATTATTGTGAGCAATTCGCCGTTTTCGTCGAAACAGCGTTCGCTGACAATGCCGTCCAGCAGTATTTTTGAAAGTCTGCCCCACTTGGAATAGTTGAACCCTTTGATGCGTTTTATCTCTTCATCGGAAAGATACTGTCCGTAAGCCGTACGAATACGCTTTTCCAATCGGTTTTTGTCGGAAATAAGCGTTATCCACAAGATAATCTGTTCGCACATTTCACGTTGAGTTTGCAACCTGTCGCCAAGGAAACGGAAATCGTACCAGGTGGAAAGGGATGTTTTGAAATCTCCGTCCAATCCGCTGAAAACGTCCATGCTGCTGTCGGCGGGCAAAAGCCCGTTGCGAACAAGCAAGGCAAGGCAGTTTTTAAGCGTAACTCTTTTGTGCTGTTTGGCGTAATGGAAAATTAGTTGTCTTGCTTTGTTGTTTTTTTCTCCGTTTATGCGCAGGTTGTTGAGTTCGTTGAGAAAAACATACTCACTGTACAAAAGGGAATTTGCCGGCAAAACGTCCTGCCCGACAAGATAGGTGCATTTGTTGGTCATGCGTCGGATGAATTGTTCTTCAGATGCATCGCCGTCCACTATTTGATGAAAATTCCACGGAGTAATGCTGACGTTTTCGTATCCGGGGCGACGCACAGCCCATGCATACTTTTTGCTTGCGGTGTTGAGCGGTCCGACATAGTAAGGTATGCGGAAGGTCATCAGAGAAACTATCTTTTCCGCAACCGTAACACCTTCCTGCTTTTCGGAAAGGAAAGAAAAGTACTTTTGTGCGTTGCGCAAAATTGCCTTCAATTCCAGCAAATGCAACTGATAGGGAACAACTCCGTTTGTTTTGATAACTTGTTTTGGCAAAAACTGTCCCTTGTCCATTTCTGCCAACACTGTTTCATCTGTAATGTTGAGTCGTTTTTTCAAAAAAGCGTAGAAATCTTCCTGTTTGCATTTGGAAAAGCCTTTTTGCTTGTCCATGCCTATGTAGGCTGCGTAGTTGTTTTTCTTGTCTTTTCGACGAAACACCTCGTTGTACGTTTCTTTTGAAAAATTTTGGCGAACGTAGTTTTTAAGCCAAACCAAATCGGATTTGTGCTTGTTGTAAATTTTGACTTTGGCAAAGGAAATGTACTCTTCATCCCCCATTATTCCGCACAAAACCGTCCAATCGTACACCGATTTCAGCAAAAGCACCAACTCTGCATCGTCTTCGCCAACGGCACTTTTTATGGCAGGCAAATCCAAATCTTCAAAAGAAGCCTTGTCGAAACAAAAAGATTTTATGTCGTCAAAATCACTTTCCGCCGAATACAGGTCTTTCAAACTGACGGTGCCGCCAATCAATGCTTTGACTATTGACGTTAGAGGTTTCTCTTTGGAAACGCCCAACAACTCGCCAAGAGTTTTTTGCTTATCTCTTTTGGAACTTTTTGTCTGCTTGAGGACTTGCAAAACTTCGTGCAGCCTTTCCAAATTTAATGTCGGCATTTCACGATCGCTCAGAAAAGCATTTATGGCAAAAAATTTGTCTTTGACAACTTCTTCGTTTGCAACATTGAAATTTTGGGATTCAAACAAAAAATGTCCCCGATTTTTAATAATGTGGTGAACGGCAAGGTACAACAAACGCACATCCGTTATTTTGTCATTTATCAACGATGCCCGTAGATGGTAGATTGTAGGATATTTTTTGAAATAGTTTTTGTCCGTGAAAGATTGGTCGGCAAAAAGACTGTCGGATGTTTTCAGACTTTCGTTTTTGTCTTTCAAAACAAGAGGACTGTTGTTTAGCCTGATGAAAAACAGCGGGTCTTTCTTTGCCATTTCTTCCTGAAACAAACTTTGCAAAAGCAAAAGACGTTGACGTGTGCGAGCCGTGCGCCTGCGAGCAGTTCGAAACGAACGCCTTTTTTGGGCGCCCTCGGCTTCATCAAACAAGTAACTTCCCCACAAATCTTGTCCTCTGGCTTTAAGCAAATGGTACTCGCAATCGGTAGCAGCCCAACCTACCGAGTTAGTACCCATATCAATACCAACGTAATAATTTTTCATTTTCCTATTGACATCCTCCCTTGTATTGTTTATAATGAAGGTACTCGAACGATTGACTACCGTTCGGAATAACACCATTAGTTCAAATAAGATTTTTTCAAATCGCCGATTTTTCGGTAGTACACGATGTGTACATTGGATCTGTTGCAAGACAGGTCCTTTTTATTTTCATACCAAACTTTTTTCAAAAGCGTTTCAAAACGCAAAAACAGACGTTACCAAAAACATAGAACGAAAATATTATAAACTATCTATTAAAACATTTCAATATGTTTTGAAATATAAAAAGACGAAGCGGTAATGCTTCGTCTTTACAAATTTTTACAATGTAAAATGATTGTACTAAACAAAAATCGAAAAATACCTTGCATCTGTTGTGTCAAATGCGTTTGGGAAATAACAACAGCATTGCTAACACAACACGTCGCCAACAACACAACAAGTTGATACGGCTGAGGAAATGGCGTAAAAAGTCTAAATATCCGTTGTTTTCCGTTAAAATAGCCGATATCGAAAAATTGCGGAACGACTGTTTGAAAAGTTGAATATAGCAAAACCCTCTTCCCCTTTACGCCATTTTCCCACTGCTTTTCCTTTCAAAAAGCGTTTTGCATTGATTGACCAATGTATCAATAAGTGGAAATTTCGAAGTAAATTACCGCACCGGGTTGGACTGTCATTTCGCTGATGCCCACAGCGGAAGAAACCAACTCCGTTTCTCCTGCCTGATAGGACGGCACGCCTGCCCAACTGCCCTTGTCCTTTTCCACGCTGGTGAATATTGCCACAAATTCGCCCTTGCTTTCATCGGCGGTTATGTTGCCTATTCCCAACAGATATTTGCCGTAGGCACTGTCCTGCCAATTCAGCGCAAGATTGGACTTTTCTTGCAAATACTGCAACAATTGTTCGCCGTTTTGCGCCATTGTGCCGTCTTCGCCCAAAGTTACCACAAAGCAAGAGTACTTGCTTTCCCCTTCCTTGATGATAACGCAAGCCTGATTGTCCTCCATTTGCGGCAGCGTCAACTCGGAAAGAGTTTGCATTTCGGGTTTGTCGTCGCATGCCGTAAAGGCAAAAACGCATGTCAGAATTACTACCGCTGCCGTCAAAATTGCCAACTTTTTTCTCATTTTCTTTCTCCTTTCGGCGTAAAATGTTCCGCCGTGTACCGAAGAAAACGCAATCAGCAACGCATTTTTGAACTTTTGCGGAATGTCGGCAACTGCAATTAATTGCCTGACAAAAAAGAGCCTTGTCTTTACATCGAAGATACGCTCTGATTACATACGGTCGGGCATTCGGACTTGTCCTCTTTTGAGGCTTACCGTAGCGGGACTGCCGACGAATTTCACGCCGTTCCCCCACAAAAACGCATGCCCGTGCAGAATTTTGTACATTTTTAGCACAGGTGCGTTACCCGCAGTTTTTTTCGGTTGTAAAAATATTGTAACACAACAAAAGATGTTTGCAAACTGAAATTAAGCAAAGGTTTCCTCTGTTTTTTTCACATTTGAAGTTTGCCTTCGTTGCAGAAATTGTACACAGCAAAAACAGTCGTATTGTTGCGCCAATATTTAATATGTTTTTGTGAAAATGTCCGACGAGAAAAAGTCAACGGCATTTTGCATGTAAACTTATTGGTAAATCTTCGCTTACAAAATATGGCACACATTGCAACAACACACAAAAAATGGCTGTGTTTCAAACTTTTTTGCTACAAAAACTGTAATTCAGGCAACCATGTTTTTTGAAAAAATGATAAAAAGTTTTGCAATAATGTAAAAAAACTCAAAAAAAAAGAAAAAACCGAAACGTTAAATTTAACGTGTAGCCTTGTTACGCAAACTTGTGTTTGCCAAATACAGCACACTTTACAACAATACACAAAAAAATAGTACGGCAGTACGGCAAATTTTACTGTTGCAATTTACGTCCAATGTACGCAAAAACAACACATTTTTTTGTCGTGTAAATTTTTTACCAAACAAAATTCGTGTCGGCAGGCACCGCAAAGCCTTTCTTAAAAACGCCGTTGTGTGCAAGTTTCAAACTTAGCCGACAAATGCAACGGGGCAAAACAACGCACAATTTTACTGTAACTTTTTTGCAGTACACTGCCGAAAAATGTTTGCCCTATTTTTCCCAATCGGCAATGCATGTTGCAGTAGTCCTGCCTCGTGCAATGCACAAAAGTAAGTCGACAAAATTTACACAAAAAAAAGACGGCAGAGTTGCCGTCTTTTCAGTTGTTAAATTACTTGTTGTCTTCTTCCACTACTGTGAAAGTAACTGCCGTGGATGCGGAGTTGCGCTTTGTGACAGGGTTGAACTTCACAACGCTTACGGTGCCTGTACCCAAAGAGAACACATATTCGCCCAAAACATCGGGAACGGACCAACCTGTTGCCGTGGAAGACAAACTGTAAGCATAAGCCACGGGTTGAGCGTCGGGATCGGACAAATCCAAAGTGTAGGAAACGCTGTTTGTGGTGTAGTACAAAATGTTACCTTCCAACTTGTTGAAAGTGATTGTGGAAGAGTTTTGAGAAGCGTCCAGAACTTCCGTTTTGTCGGAACCGTCGGCAGATGCCGTCCAGATGCCGTACATTGTTACCGGTTCTTCGGGAACGCTTGCCGTGTACACCACTTTGTCCTGCCAACCGTAGTAACTGCCACTGGGAAGGGTGTCCAGCACGATGTTGCCGCTGCTTTCCGCAGTTGCGTAGTACAATTTGAGACCGGACGTTTGCGAACCGTCGCTGACGGTGTAATACACGTATTCGCCGTTTACAGACCTTATCGTGTAGGTAATTTCCGTGTTTGTTTCTTCGGAAGAGGTGTTTTCCACCACAACTTTACTTTCCGTTGTGCCTGCCTTGAACTGGCAAATGGAGCCGTCCTTATCGAGGAAATACACGTAGTCGCCGTTGAATGTGGGAGAGGTGATTTCTTCCGCAATGACGGTGGCTTCACTTTCGCCGACTTTCAGACTGCTGAGTTTGCCGTCCAAAATGAAGGTTGCGTACACGTCGTTTCCAACCTGACTGAGTTTGAGTTGCGGCGTGTTTGTTTCAAACACATAGTGACGCACTACATCGCCTCCGCCGAGGTTGTAACTTGTAAGCACAAGTTGATTGTTGAGAATGTTTCCGTTAGCATCCAATTCGGTGTTGGGTGTGGTGATGTAAAGACGGTTGTTGAAAATGTAAATTCCGTTGAGCGACGTGGAAGTTGTGTTGCCTGTGTAGTAGAAGTTTGGCACAACCATCTGCGCCTTTTCGGCAACAGCCTTTTTGATGGCTTCCGATTTTTTGGAAGAGGAAAGGTCCTGGTCGTTTATTTTGATTACGTCTTCGAGATCCGCCACTTTGATGCGCACTATTGCGCCTGTGCGCACATCCGTTGTGTAGGCATTGTTGGCTGTGGCGCTACTTTCGTAACCGTTTACATAATATATCCAGTCGCCGTATTTAACTGCAATACCGCCGTTGCCTTCCACTTGTGCCTCTGCGGGAATTTCCACGGGAACAAATGCGTTTGTGGGGTTGCATGCGGCAAACAGCAACGTTGCGCACAAAACCAAAGCAACAAGCAAGATTAGAGGTTTTTTGGTAGTAGTTTTATTGAACATTGTTACATTACTCCTTATGTAGATACTACATAGGCTTTAATTATACGTCATAATTTATAAAATTGCAACACTTTTTGCACAGTTGAAAGGGCGGCGAAAGGTATTTTCCGCCGCAAAAGCGTCAATTTGAAAGGAAAGGCGCAGTTGCGCAACGCTTCCGGAAAGATAAGTTCACGCAAAAGAAGCCTTTTGTTGCTACACAGGCTGTGTGAGGGTGGTAATCTGACCGGTGTCGGCGTCCTGAAAAAGCATCCAGAAGTTGGTGGGAGCGTTGTTGACAAACACAAAATCCTTGTCGCTGAAACCCTCTTTTTCCGCAGGCAGTCCGTAGCATATGTAGCGGATTTTTCCCTCCTGCTGTAAAAGTCCAAGTACAAAGTACTTTTCCGACGATGGAAAGTCTATCCTGACAAAAAAGGACTCTCGGTACTTGCGAATGAGCGGATAATAGGGGGGAAACTGCAAAAACACCTTGCCTATTTCCCTTTTTACCGATTGATAGTAGTTGTCCTGACCGCCCGCAGCGTAGTACCGCTCGAAAGCGTTGCTGTACTCCTCCACGCTTTTGTACCTGCCGTCGGCGTCGGCTTTCAGTTTTTCCACATCGGCGCCTTCGTAGAAGTTTTCCGTGCTTGCCACAAACTTTTCGTAGGGGGTGGAATTGTCCTCGCAACTGCGAATGTTTCGTCGCAAAACATTTGTCAGATTTTGCGTGCCGTACTGACCTTGCGCCACCTCGTAGCAGTCGTCTTCACGTTTGACAAGAAGACATCCTATTTCATCCAACGAATGTAACGGCAGCGTGAACACAAAATTGTTGAAGGTAGAAAGGTTTTTTGCAAAAATACCGTCGGTAAACGCCACCATTATCCACCACTCTCCGAAAGATGTAACGTCGGCGTTAGTTACGAAAACGGTAACCTCGGTGTTTTCCCTGTTGACAAATTTCACCATTCCGCACAGTTCCTTGCCACGCTCGGCAAATCTGGCGTTGGATTGCTGCAATATTACCACACGTTTGCAATACATAGTTTCCTCCGCAAAAGTCCTTTGAAAAAGAATAACCGACCGTCGCAGTCGAAAAAGGGCATTGAAGGTCGTTTTTTGGCATTTTTGCAAAAACCGCAGGCAAACAAAAAAGCAGACGTTTGTTTTCGCCTGCTTTTTTGAGAGGAAACATTGCAAATGTTTTGCTTTGCTTGCGTTTTACTGATTGTTTTTGACAGATTTTTCCGACAGTTGCCAAAAACGAGTTTGAGCGCATATCTTTTGCAAAATGGCTTTCATTGCCTCGTCCATCTGACTGTTTTCCGTGTAGTCGCTCTTTACGTAGAAATCCACACGTTCCTCGTCGACAAGGTAACTGGCGTCCTCGGGATTGCGGTACACGCCTATTGCGTAACCGCCACGCTGACGGGCAAGTTTCATGCTGGGAACGTCCGTCAGACCGTCGCCGACGTAAATCATGTTGCAAAACGGCACGACACGCTGGTTCTTTGGCATGTACATGTTGAGTCTTTTGTGCTCGCCCACGTCCTCTACGCCCTTGTTGATGCGGTACAGAAACTGCGTTTTGCTGGTGTAGTTTATCGCCACCGACGGCCACACAGGCTCGCCGTTTTGGTCGTAGACGTAGTCGCAGGCGAAAATGTTGTAAAATTCGTGGGCAATGTCGCAACCTTCAATCATGGCTTTGAGTCCGCAGGATATGATGTAATGTCTCACTTCCAGCCCCAGACTTGCGCCGAAATTGTTGATGCGTGCAAACCACTCTTTGACGCCGTCAAAAAATTCCACACCTTTGCCCATTTCCCTGAGTTTGTCGGCGGAAAGGGGCACACCGCTTTGCTTGGACATTTTTGCCATGAGGTACATGTATGCCAGAATGTGGTCCATGCTGTACTCGTGGGAAGTTTTGTCGCACTGCGCCCAAAATTCGTCGGCGGTTATCCCCAAAGAGGGAATGAAGGTGAACTCCTGCATGTCTTTGGTGGAAAGGGTGTTGTCGAAGTCGTAAATTATTGCAACGATGGTTTTGTTCATAAAGTACCTTCCTTATTATTGTCTGAGTTTGAAAACAACTGCCGTTTGCGGAGCAAGCAACGTTTTTTCGCCCCTTGCAGTCGCCTTACCCGTTTCAAACAAAACCTCTCCCATCTTGACGGGAAGCATTGCCGCCCTGTCTTTGGGATTGAAGGCTACGGCAATGTTTTCTCCACGGCGATAGCACAGCACACCGTTGTCGGCGCACACAAGTACCTGCAATTTACCGTCCGATTGCAAATCGGGATAGTTGCTGCGCAACCTGTTGAGGCTGCACACCAAATTCCACAGCGAATCTTGTTGCGCCATTTGCTGCGCCACACAGGGAGCGTTTGCCTGCCTGTCCACGTCAAGGTACAGTTTGTCAACTTCGGCGTCGGAAAAGCCGAGGTTCTTTTTCGTGGCGTCCCATTGCATGGGCGTGCGGGAACCTGTGCGGTGGAAACCGCCTTCCTTGGATTGTTGAGGAATGTAACGCATGCCTATTTCGTCGCCGTAGTAGAAGAAGGGAACGCCGGGCAAGGTGAGCAGCATTGTGTAGGCAAGGCGCAGTTCGCTTTCGTCCAGAGTGTAGGAAATGCGCTCGGTGTCGTGGTTGCCGGAAATTACGCTTATGTAACCCCTGTCGCCCACTATTGCCAAATCTTCAAGATACTTTGCCAACATGTTTTTGGCGGAAACGTGAGCCGTTTTGCAGAAGTAACTTTTGTTTTGTCCCTTTTTGTTGATAAAACGGAATCCGTAGTAGGAAAGTTTTTTGTAGTGGTTGAGCAAAAAGTCGCAGTGGAAACCTGCCATGTTGATGGAACGGGCAGGATTGCACCATTCCGACACCATCATGGCTTCGGGATAGTCTTTGTCCAGCATTGCACGGGCTTTGCGCCACAGCGACGCCGTTGCCACCTTTTCCTCGTCGTTTTTGACAAGGCTGTCCGCCATGTCCACACGGAAACCGTCGCAACCGTGGTCCAGCCAAAAACGCATCACGTCGAGTATTGCCTCAAAGGTACCCTGTACACGTGGGTCGGTGTAGGACATTTGCCATGAAGGGTGAGTTATCTCGTTGAAGCCGTAGTTCAGTGCAGGCTGACTGTTGAAAAAGTTGAGCATGTAACAGCCGTCCCTGTCCGACATTCCCGCCACCCACGAGTAGCCGTTTGGTCTGCTCCAAGCGCTGTCCGACCAGATGTAAAAATCGCTGTACTTGTTTTTCTCGGGTTTTTTGCTTTCCAAAAACCACGGGTGCAAATCGGAGGTGTGCCCGGGAACGAGGTCCAGAATTACGTGCATTCCCCTCTTGTGCGCCTCGTCAAACAGGTTGTACAGGTCTTCGTTTGTGCCGTAACGTGGGGCTACCTGCTTGTAGTCCTGCACGTCGTAGCCCGCATCCATGAAGGGGGAAAGGTAGCAGGGATTGAGCCAAAGAGCGTTGAATCCCGATTGTTTGATGTAATCCAACTTTTGCGTGATACCGTTTATGTCGCCGATACCGTCACCGTTGGTGTCGTAGAAACTTTGCGGATAAATTTCGTAAAATACTGCATTTTTAAGCCACTGTGGCATGTCAATATTCTCCTTAACAATATTCATCGGCATACGTATCCAATGTATATTCATCTTACTACATAATAAAGTCATTTTCAACATTTTTTTGCATAATTGACGCTTTTTTTTGTCGAAAAAGCCCTTATTCCGTCAAAAACAAGGCACTTTGCGCATGTTTTGTGCAATTTTTTTTGTCACAACGACAGATAACTTTGTGTTTACACCGCATAAAAAATTTACGTCAACGCAACTTGGTCAATAAAACTAGCAAATGCCTGCGTCAAAACCTGTTGAAAACACAAAAAGCGGAAATGAGGAAAAAGCACAAACACAAACGGCTGTTGTTGCAGAGGGCAATGGACAATGAAAATTTGTAACGTCAGGCAAACGGGGCAACGCAGTTAAACAACCAAAACAATGCACAAAAAGACAAATTCAGAAATGCGGAAAATTTGAAAAAATTGCTTTGTAACAAAAACGTTCGGAAACGCAAAGAAACGGGAAAACCACCACGGCGAAAAAGCGACGACGAACAATGAAACAAAACGACAAAGGAAAATTTTACAAGTTGCAAAGGCTTGCATGCAATATTTGTACTGCGTATTTTGCAAACAACAGGCAATTTTGATGCGAGGCAACGAAAATTGTACCGAAAATGCACATACGTATGCAAAAAAACCGTCCTTAAACATGCTGAAAGGCAACAAAAAAAGCGGAGAGAATGCTCGGTGGTCGTAAAACAGTAATATGTGAATTTCTTGGAACAGGCATGATTTTGGTCATGCCTGTTCCGCTTTTATCAGTTCATCCACAGGAATATAGCCAACAAGGTCATATTCGATATGTACCCTCTGTTTGCGTTTGCCGCTGGATTTGTCCGGTGCCTCCACATAAACCGCCTTTACAAGCTCTCTGAGAGCATATGGCGTGAGTTCTGTAAGGTCGGTGTATCTGCGTGCCCGCTGAATAAACTGTTCAAGGTCTTCTATCTGTCGTTCCTGTACTTCAATCTCTTTTTGCAGATTTACGATTTCAACTTTAAGCTGCGCCTGCTCATCCTCGTAGGTCTTGCTCATCATGGCAAAGCGGTCATCGCTCAACTTGCCCTTGGCGTTGTCCTCGTAGATTTTGATAAACAGGCGGTCAAGTTCCCCTATACGCTTGTCTGCCTGTGCCAGACGCTTCTTATATACCCTTATGGTTTCCTCGCTTTGCAGACGGAGTTTTTGCTCCATTTCCACCCTGAAATGTGCTTCATATCTGGTCACATAAGAGATAACCTCTTTCATGTGATTCCAGACCAAATCCTCCAGAACTACGGCACGAATGTAGTGTCCACTGCACTTGTCCTTGTTGGTTCGGTGTGTGGAACAGATAAAAAAGTCCTGCCGCTTTTCAAAGTATTTGGTGGTGGAATAGTAGAGCTTCTGCTTGCAATCGGCACAGAACACTAATCCCGAAAACGGGCTGCTCTTGCCAGTTGCCGTTCTTCTGTGTCGCTGCTGACGAATCTCCTGCACCTTGTCAAAGACTTCCTGCTCGATAATAGCAGGATGGGTGTTGTAGAAAATCACTCGATTTTCTTCGGGATTTTCCCGCTGCTTTTTGTCCCAAATGGAATTAGTGTAGGTTTTGAAATTGACCGTTGCGCCAATGTACTCTTTTCGTTCAAGAATATTGACAATGGTGCTTTCGTGCCATCGGTAAGGATTCTCCGGCTCGGTGTGCGGTGTTTTCACGCCTTGCTTGTTTTTGTATGCGGTAGGTGTGAGTATCTTGTCCTTTTCAAGCTGGTCTGCAATTTGGCTCGGTCCTCGTCCGTTCATGCAGAGCGTGAAAATCTTCTTGACCACCTGTGCAGCTTCCTCGTCGATTACCCATTCCTTTGGATTTTCGGGGTTTTTCATGTAGCCATACGGCACATGGACGGTCAATCTTTCGCCACGCTCACCTTTTGCTTTTTGCACCGCACGAATCTTTCGGCTTGTATCCTTTGCGAAAAATTCGTTGAACCAGTTTTTAATACCAGCAATGTCACTGTCGGTGCTGTTGGGGTTGATGCTGTCAAAGTGGTCATTGATGGCGATGTAGCGGACATCGTTCTGAGGGAAAGTATAGTTGATATACAGTCCCGTCAAAGCGGAGTTTCGCCCAAGCCTTGATAGGTCTTTCGTAATGACTGCACCCACATGACCGGCTTCAATTTCATCAAGCATTTTCTGAAAACCAGGACGATCATAGGTCACACCGCTGTAGCCGTCATCAATGAAAAATGTCGGGTGGGGAAAGCGGTGATCTCGTGCGTATTGAAGCAACATAGCCTTTTGATTTTGGATGGAATTTGACAAATCCTCTTTGCCGTTTTTCTTCTCATCCTTGGTGTCCTCTACGGACAATCTGCAATAAAGTGCTGTGATTTTGTCGGTTGCCCTTAACATTTCGTTATCCTCCTTTTGTTGGGCAACTGTCTGTACAGGATTGGAATTGGTGTTTATATCAAGAGAGGTGTCGTTATTCATTCGCCATCCTCCGTGATATCAGATTCATCATCGGTAGCGTTCTGCTCCATAATGCGTTTGAGCTTTTTATCAAGAGTTTCCGTGCCCTCATAGCTGCCTGTAACGGTATATTCTGCGCCGCCGATTTCATCCACGATTGTCAATTCGGGCAGCCAAAAGGCAGACAGATTTCTTACAACAATGTTACCGTTCTCATCAAACTTGGTGTCACGCTTTGGTGCATCATCGGGGCGAGACTCGACCTTGGCATACGGGTCGGGATTGGAGAAGTAGTATTCGGAAACTTCCTCGTCATACTCTCCGCTCTCAATCTGTTCCTCAAGAATCATATCGTCTATTTCTTCGGGAGTAAGCTCACGAACTTCTTCCTCTTTTCGTTTCTCATCCATCCTGTCGAGCCTCCTTTTCATTCACTTCGATTCTAAATTATCACTGGGATAGCAAGCACAGCAGGCGTAGCTGCACACTGTGATTTTTCAGAAAATACAGCGTTGCCGATTTTGCGGAAAACGAAAATCTTCCATTTGCCTACAAAAGGTTAAAACAAACTTTGCAAGCAGTGCACGTGTGTACACACATCGTGCGTTTTGCAAATTTCAGCGAAGCTGACTTTTGCAAAAGCTTGTTGGGAAGCATCCCAAACCCTTTGACGATTTTTTCAAAATCGGCTACGCTCCTGCGGAGCTAATATCACTTCAGATGGGAGAGAGAAAGCAGAATTTTTTTAATCCCTTCGTAGATTTCCTCTTGATTCTTTTTGATTTCTTCGATGTCCGCTTCGTAAATGTTACCCGATGTGTTGAGCTGTTTGGCAATCTGGTTTTCGCTGTTGGATATTCGTTTCATTTTGGAAGTCAGCTCACGGAGTTCAGGCATATCCAAATTCACAACATACCCGTCGATTGCCATTTTGCGGAGATAGGCACTCATGTTGTCCGTTCCCATCTGTGCCATTTTCTTTCTTATCAATTCGTATTCTTTGTCGTTCACAAAGAACTTTATCTGCTTCGGACGCAGCCTGTTTCTGTTTTCTGGCATATTTACTCACTCGTTTCGTCAAACCGGAAGTTTCGTGTCTCTACAAATTGGAATTTGTAGTTTTTAACTAAAAATATTTATTAGATTCATCCAGCACCCAGGGCAGGATTGGAAAAAACTCTATATCAAAATGCGGTTCTGGAAAATCGGGCGCACCGTAGGGATATGTCTCGTGGCAGCAATGCCCGATATGCTCAGCAGAAAACGCAGCATCTACATTTGCTTCCTTAACCAGATTTCCCGCTATGCGATAGCTGAATTGGTAGTAGTGCCCCTTGTCATCGTCGTAAAGCTGACAGACATAGGTAGCCTGTTCCGGGCGAATACCAAAGCTCTCCAGCAGTTCTATGATCTGTTGGGGGATTTGTTTATTTCGTGCAAGTTCAAGGAAATTACGGCAATGAGCGCACTCACATCCCCATTCATTTCCTCTGTTGTACCATTCTTTTGTTGCTTCCAGGTCGATTTCGACCATAGAGCCAAAAAGTTCTTGCTTAATCATGGTGTGCTTCACCCCCTTCATTCAAATTGTTTCTATGATTCTACGAAAACTCTGTCGCCCTCGTGGTAGATCTCGATGATACATTCGCAAAACTCACGATTCCCTGATAGGAAACCGTTGTACTTGGTCATGTTATACCCGAAGGTTTCATCCATGATGGAAAAGCCAAACACGGGGAATCTCTCGATGAAGTCTTTGAGGAACATCTTTTCTCCATCAAACTTGCCTACATTTCCCGTTGCGCTCAAAAGATAGACGAAGCTGAAATCCCACTGTACATCATAAAATTCAACACACCCATCCACCTGGGCATACGGCGGCACAGTTTCCACCATACCCGTGTCACTTCGCATGGTAATCTTGTCTTCGGCAACATCAAATGCCGTTATGCTCATATCATGCAAGCTATAGGGTGGATTTATGTTGTTGTGAATTGTTCTTCTCATTTAACTGTACCTCGCTGAATTGAACTCTGCTTTATACCTCTTTGCCGCAATGAGAACAATACTTTCCATTATCAAGTCGTACTTTTCCGCAATGAGGGCATTTGGCTGTTGAAAGTTTCTTAATCAAAACGAACACAGAAAACACAATAAGAGCGACAAAACCTATGTATGCTTCCAATGTGATATTATAATCTCCATCAAAAATTTTAATTCCCATAATTCCCCAAGCTATAATAAAAACCACTAAGGAAATGGCAATTATCCAAGGCGTTATTTTCTTCATATATTTACGCTCCTTTTTGTATATTAGAAATTAAACCACGGTATATCCTTGTATTCCTCTGGAATTTCATAATCATAAAAATCCATTTCACCAACCAGTGTAGATTTTTGGTCGGGGAAAACATAATCATTTAAGTAATCTATAAAGTCCTGTGCTCCATACATCGCACCCTTATTCCCATCTTTCATTGTGACGAGAAGTTTTGCACCATTTGGGTCATTCCATATCCATTCGCAGCAGAAAAACATACAAAATTTCTTCAAGTTATCTGCAACATCATCGGGAACGAGATACATCTTCATTTTGCCATCGTGGCTGAGTAAAACTTTTTTCACGTCAATGCCCCTTTGTCAAATCGAGATTTGTTAATCTGTACGCTTTTCAATGTGTGTCCACACATATCGTACATGATTTCTGCGATTTCTTCAAGATGGCATGCTGAAATTTATCACATTAAAGTGTAACATTTTTGAAAATACGCCCCAAGATTACCTTGGAGCGTGTGAAAATCAATCAAGCGGCTTGTATTCTGTTACTGCCTTTAAGTAGGCTTCGGGATTGCCGCATAATATCAAATTAGCGTATGCAGCAGGGTCATTATAAATCAGATAGTCGAGTTCCGACTGTTGATACATATTGTTTACCACTTCATTTTCCACAGCAATAGTGTCGATAGAAACCATGCTGCCGTCTGAAAAGCAAAGCTCTACACAAGCAGTATCAAGATTAAATTCACAAGATAACAAGCGTTTCATGGTAAATACCTCTGTAATTCTAATATTTTGTTGCAAAAAAGAACGATGCCGGTCATGCGACTCGACATCGTTCTTTTCGTTGTTGTTTCCAACCCTGTCAGACAGATGCCGTAAAATAGTAATTTTTTAGAATTACTGTCTTACGAGCACCCATCTAAATCTCCGCTTTATATTTTCTGCAATCAGGCGGCAATGAACTTTGCCACAAGTTGGGCAAGTTCCGTGGCGTTGTCCACAGGCAAACCTTCGATGATTCTTGCCTGTTGGTACAGCACCTTTGACGCATCCGTCAATTTGTCTTTGTCGCTTTCCAGAAGTTGTTTCAATTTGTCATAGACAGGGTGATTGGTGTTTATTTCCAGCACCTTGTTTGCCGAAACTTTACCGCCGTTGTGCATGGAATTGAGTACCTTTTCCATTTCGATGGACAGTTCGCCCTCGGAGGAAAGACACACGGGATGGTTTGCTCCCAGCGAACAACATTTAACCTTGGCAACGGCGTCGCCCAGAACGTTTTTGACAAAAGCCGAAAGGTCGGCATTTTCATCCTGCAATTCCACCGTTTCGTCCGCAACGGATTTGAAAGGTTTGTCGTTGTACTTTTCCATCACCTTCAAAGCAAATTCGTCCACATCGTCTGTCAGACACAGCACGTCGTAGCCTTTTGCCGTAACGTTTTCCACCTGAGGCAGGTTTTTGACGGCGTCCACAGTTGCGCCCGCTGCGTAATAGATTGCCGTTTGACCTTCCGCCATGCCGTCAACGTATTCCTTCAAAGTTACAAGTTTGTTTTCCTTGACGGAGTGGAACAACAGCAAGTCCTTCAACTGTTCTTTTTTTGCGCCCCAGTTGTCGTACACGCCGAATTTGAGTTGCAAACCGAACTGTTGGAAGAATTTTTCGTACTTCTCACGGTCTTCCTGCAACATGGAAGCAAGTTCCGCCGTGATTTTCTTTTCCAGGTTGGAAGCAATCAGTTTAAGTTGTCTGTTTTGCTGTATCGTTTCACGGGAAATGTTGAGGGTCAGTTCGCTGTCCACAAGACCTTTGACGAAACTGTAGCAATCGGGAATAAGGTCGGCGCATTTGTCGGTGATAAGCACGCCGTTGGTGTACAGTTTAAGCCCCTTTTCGTAACTCTTGTTGTAGTAGTTGTAGGGGGCGTGCGACGGAACAAACAACAGCGCTTTGTAATCCACCACGCCTTCCGCCGAAGTGTGAATAACTTTGAGCGGTTTTTCGTAGTCGTAGAAGTTTTCCATGTAGAAACTGTCGTACTGCTCCTCGGTTATGTCCTTTTTGGGTTGCTTCCACAACGGAGTCATGCTGTTGACCGTTTCCCATTCCACTCTCTTTTTCCCATCTTCTTCCTTTTCCACCTGCAATTTGATGGGGTAGCGTATGTAATCGGAATACTTCTTAATAAGGCTGCGCAATGTGTACTCTTCCAGATACTTGGAGTAGTTTTCCTCGTCGGTGTCCGCTTTCAAGGTGAGCGTTACCGTTGTTCCCCTTCCGCAATTTTCGGCAGGAGCAATTTCGTACCCCTCTGCGCCGCAACTCGTCCACAGGTGAGCCTCGCCGTCTTGTTTTTGCGACAAAACCTGCACCTTGTCCGCCACCATAAATGCCGAATAAAATCCCACGCCGAACTGACCGATTATTTCCACGTCGGAAGCATTTTCCACGCTCTTTTTGAATGCCTCGCTGCCGCTTTTAGCAATCGTGCCGAGGTTGTTTTCCAACTCGTCGGCGCTCATGCCCACACCGTTGTCCTTTATCGTGAGGGTACGTGCCGATTTGTCTGCGGAAATTTGCACTTCCAGACTGCTTCTGTCCAGACCGGAACCGTCGGTAAGGCTTTGATACGCCAACTTGTCCAAAGCGTCGCTTGCGTTGGAAACAAGTTCACGCAGGAAAATGTCCTTGTTGGTGTAGATGGAGTTTATCATTATGTCAAGTACTTTTTGAGATTCCGTTTTGAATTTTTTCATATTTCACCTTTTTTGTTTGTAGATTTTGCCCTTGCTTTGTGTTGCTTTCACCTCTACCTACCGCTACTTTGGCGATTGCTACCCTATACGCAGGGCAAATGTACGTTTTTTCTTTTACCAACCGCACGACGGCAGATGACTTTTGCAAAATGAGGTCTTTTGCAAAGTTTTGCCTGTGGCGCTTGCATCTGCAAAACGCCTGCACCTCTGCTCGTCCTGCGACAGGCGAAGTTTTTGCAAATCTTTGAAAAAAGCCCCTCCGCACAAAACCTAAGGAGGTGTGACGGAGGGGACTTTCCCTAACGATTTGCGGCAAAGGATTAGCCTACGCCGATGTTTTGCCTGCCGTCCCGTTTTTCAGGATTAGTCGATGGAAATGGAATGAGATGTTTCTTCCTTCTTTTCCTTGGGGACAACAATTTCCAAAACGCCGTTGTTGTACTTTGCCTTGATGGATTTTTCGTTTACGTCACCAAGGTAGTAACTTCTGCTGCAACTGCATGCACGTTCTCTGCGAATGTAGTTGGCGTTTTCGTCCTTTTCGCTCTTCTTTGCTGAAACGGTGAGGTAACCCTTTTCAAACTTCAACGAGATGTCGTTCTTGTCGAAACCTGCCATTTCAACATCCATCAGGTATTCGTTTTCCGTTTCTTTGATGTCTGTTTTCATAACAGCCGCTTCCTCATCCACATAAAAAGGACGGAAAAAGCTGTTGAAAGTGTCTTCCAAAATGTCGTTGTTTCTTCTTAACACATAGTTTTTCATAGTAGTTATCTCCTTTTTAGAAATTTGTCGAGGCTTTCGGTGTTATTGTTGGCAATCTTTTTATTTGATTGTTAGCACTCAACGTCTTCAACTGCTAACATTATACCACCTTTTAATTGTTTGTCAACACTTTTTAAGTAATTTTTTCCATTTTTTTTAAAATTTTTTCGCAAAATCTGAAAAATTACATTTTTTGTTGACTGACATGCGGTAATGTTACTGCTTTGCATCAACCGCAAAGCAAAAAACGCTCAAAACACCGCTTACTGCGGTACTTGCAAACGCACTTGCCGTGAGTTCGTTTCTCGGCAAATTTCCGCTAACGGCGGAACGTCCGTTGGCTTTGTTTTTTGATACAAAAAAAACACATTCAGGTTGTGCCTGAAATTTTTACGGCAACAGGCAACAGTGTCTGTTGTTTGCAACGGATTGGCAAAAAGCCTTTGCCCCATTTTCACATTTTCCTATTACCTACCTTTTTACAAACTGCAAAGTCAGAAACGCTCAAAACACCGCTTACTGCGGTACTTGCAAACGCCATGGTTGCAAAATCTACGGTTGTTGCTGCCGAATGGAATAAAGTGTTTGGTTTTTCATTAAAAAATGTTTACTATTTCATTAAATAAAGTATGTTTACGTTTTCATTAAATAAAGTATGTTTACGCTTTCATAAAAAAGCATATTCAAATGCTTATTTATTTACATATTTATTAAAATCCGTTCACGCATCAAAATTGCTTAGCCAAAACAAGTAGAAGACAACTCGGTTTTTCGACACAACTTTGCACTGCTGCTCTGTTGCAAGCAACGGCTGGGTGTGATATAATGTAAGTTGACTTTTGCCTGAAAGGTAGTTTATGAAAGACATTCCCGAAAAAACGCAATGTCCGAAGCAGGAAACGGAAACAGACAACGCATCTTGCAACGTTGACGCCAAAAAGAAATCTCCCACCGACTTGCAGTTGGCGAAGGAGAATTTCGCCAACCGCAAAGTGGACGAGCCTACCCGTGGAAACAAGTGGGTGAGCAACATATTTTTTGTGGCGGTGCTGGTGCTGACAATTGTGCTGATGTATCAACTTTCCATGAATGCGGCGGACGGGCAAAAGACCTTTTCGGAAATTTGGAAAAACATTCGTGTAGAGTACGCCGTGGCGTCGGTACTTACCCTGCTTACCATGATTGTGCTTGACACAATGAAGTACTTTGTGATTTTGCACGCCACAACGGGCAAATTCCGATTGCTGATGTCGTTGAAAACTTCCCTGACAGGCAAGTATTACGACAACATTACGCCATTTTCTTCCGGCGGACAACCGTTTCAGATACACTACCTGCACAAAAAAGGACTGACAGGAGGGGAAAGCACCGCCGTTATTTTCATTAAGTTTTGCTTCAACATTTTGTTGCTGTTGGCAATTTCCATGTGCCTGATGGTGTTCAACAAAGACGCACTGTACACCTACGTTACCAACGAATCGCAACGCAACTGGTTTTTAGTTTTGGGTTGGGTAGGCTTTGCGCTTAATTGCAGTATCCCGTTGCTTATTATTGCCTTTGCGGTGTTTCCCAAACTTATGGAAACGCTTACAAGGTGGTTTTTGACGCTGGGACACAAAATGAAACTGATTAAAAGCAAGGACGCAATAGTTTTGCGTGCAAAACGTGTTGCCTCCGACTTCCGCTCGGCATTTGTAATAATGTTTCACAAGCCGTTGCATGCCATTTGTCTGACGGTGTGTTGCCTTGGGGAACAGTTTTTGTCCATGATGTTGCCCTACTTTGTCGTGGTGGCGCTGGCAGGAAACGCCGTTACGCCAAGTTGGGACCTTATGTTTGCAATAATGACGCTAAACGTGTACGTTTCCATGACCGTTACCGCAGTACCTACGCCGGGCAACTCCGGCGCATTGGAAAGCGCATTTTTGCTGATTTTGACCTCCGTTGCGGAAAGCGTACTGTTTTGGTCGGTGTTCAGTTGGAGATTTTTGTCTTACTACACCTTTATTATTATCGGAGTGTGCATTTTTGTGGTTGATTTCATCCGCAAACAACGCCGTCAAAAACAAATATGAAAACAGTTATTCTCACAATGACATCGGGCGAAGGGCACAACAGTATTGCAAAGGTGCTGTCGGCGCAGTTCGCCAAAATGGACATACAAAGCGAAATTGTGGACATATTCCGCAATGACGGCTGGGAATACCAGTTTAACAAACTGGGGTACCTGTGGGCATGCAGATTTTTTCCCAAAACCTACGACTATTTTTGGAAAGCGTTGAAATTCCGCAACAGCAACAAACGTTACAGCGGAATAGCGCAAAAGGAAGTGGAAAAAATTGCCGACGACGTGTTTGAACGTGTACGCCTGATGAACTTTGATTTTCTTGTGGCGGTACACCCCTACTGCGCAATTTTGTGCGACCTGTGGAAACGTCAGGGGAAAATTGCCGACAAAAAAGCGTTTGCGTTGCTTACGGACATTTTGCCCCACCCCTTGTGGGAATCGGCAATTTGTTGCGACTACGTTCTTACTCCGACGACGCACGCATTTTCGCAACTTGCCGACAAAGGCTTTACGCCGCAACAAATGATAGCCTGCGGTTTTCCCGTGGCGGAAAAATTCTTGCAAAGACCGGAAAAAAGCCAAGTGCGTGAGCAACTGGGGCTTAAAGACAAATTTACCGTGCTTGTGGCAAGCGGCGGATTTGGAATAGGTCAAAACAGCAAGGTTGTGAAACGGTTGACGGACAGCGACGTACAAATACTGTGCGTCAACGGAAAAAACAAGCGTGAATTTATTAAAACGCAAAAAATGCAAAAAAAGTACCGTCAGACAGACATTGTAAACTACGGCTTTGTGGACAACATGGACCAACTGATGTCCTGCGCCGACGTTATTGTCTCCCGTGCGGGAGCAGCAACGCTGTTTGAAGCAATGTCCAAACAACTGCCAATAATAATCAGGGAAAAGACGATAATAAACGAAAGGGAAAACGCCGAAATTTTGCAATCGGAAAACGCCGTGATTAAACTTGAAAAACTTCCCGACGTGAAAAACGCCGTTGACAAGTTGCAACAGCCTGATGTTGCCCGACAAATGCAACGGGCATGCCTGAAAGTTACACAAGGTTTGTGCGCAAAAGACGTTTGCGACAAAATTGTTTCCCTGCTGTAACCTCCTACACCACCTTTAACGGCTACACAACAAAAAACACAAACAAAAAGGCAACGTCATTGACGTTGCCTGATTTTTTTCGTATTGCACTGTTTTACCGTTTACAAAATATGTAACCTTACATAAAATTTCTGTCCGTTGCAGATAGTTTCAGTGGACAAATAGAGTCTGTCTTTTACAGGTAATTTATATCTTTTGTAAACAGTTCTGCCTTTTGCAAATATTTTCTGTCTTTTAGAAGTATTCTTGTGCAAATATTTTATTCTTTTACAATTTGAAAAAACGTTCTGTTTTCACATATAGTTTCTGTTTTGTTAAAAACAGTTTTAATATTGTGCAAATACTTTCTGTCTTTTACAAGTAGTTTGTACCGTTTGCAAACAGATTCTGTCTTGTGCAAATATTTTTTACAATTTGAAAAAACGTTCTGTTTTCACATATAATTTCTGTCTGTTGAAATATTTCCTGTCTTTTACAAATGTTTAATGTCTAATGTAAAAGTTCTGTACTGTGCAAATATTGTAAAGGGCATTTTTCGTTTGCAAAAGTTTTCGCTCTTGTTGTATTTCGCACCGCAAATTTTGCACAATTCCGCACCTTAACGGCGCAGTGTTGCCTTTGTGCAAAAACACAAAGCGTCGCAAAATTTTACTCTGTTTCAAAACCGTGTGTCTTTTGCCGAGCAAAACACCGTCAGAACGCTTTTTGCAGATAGTCCTCGATGAAGGGCTGAATGTTGCCGTCCATTACGTCGGCAATGTTGGGATTTTCAAAGTTGGTGCGGTGGTCCTTTACCAAAGTGTAGGGGCAAAAGACGTAGGAACGAATCTGACTGCCCCACTCGATTTTTTTGATTTCCCCCTTCAAAGACATTGCCTCTTCCATTTGCTCACGCTCTTTGAGTTCCGCAAGTTTGCTTTTCAGCATAAGCATTGCCTGTTCCCTGTTTTGAATCTGACTGCGCTGCGTCTGACAGGAAACGACAATTCCCGTGGGAATGTGGGTGATGCGAATGGCGCTTTCCGTCTTGTTGATGTGCTGACCGCCTGCTCCCGACGAACGGTAGGTGTCCACCTTCAAATCCTTGTCTTCGATTACTATGTCGTTGTCCTGGGGCAATTCCGGCATTACTTCCACCGAAGCGAAACTTGTGTGACGGCGTTTTTGCGCATCGAACGGGGAAATACGCACCAGACGGTGCACCCCTTTTTCCGCTTTCAAATAGCCGTAGGCGTTTTCGCCGTTTACCTGAAAAGTAACGGACTTGATGCCCGCTTCCTCTCCGTCGAGGTAGTCCAACAGTTGCACCTTGTAGCCACGTCTTTCGGCGTAGCGTGTGTACATGCGGTAAAGCATTTGCACCCAATCCTGCGCTTCCGTTCCGCCTGCGCCTGCGTGCAACGTCATGATGGCGTTGTTTGCATCGAATTTGCCGGAAAGCAACGTGGCAATGTGCATTTCGTTTACCGATTGAGAAAGTTGCCGCACCTCTTCCGACGCTTCCTCCAACATGGACTGGTCGTCGCACACGTCCAGCAGTTCTTCAAGGTCCTGCGTGCGTTTGCACAGTTTGGAATAGTTTTCCATCCTGTCCTGAATGTTTTTTGCACGCTGACTTACCTGCTGGGCATTTTTGACGTCATCCCAAAAATCCGCTTTGTGTTGCTGCTCGTTGAGCGTTTGCAATTCCTCCGTCAGTTTGGGAATGTTCAAACTTTCCCCTATGCCGTTGAGTTTGCCCTGCAACTCCCGCAGTTGAACCTTCAAATCTTCTATCTGAATCATTTTGTGTTTTCCCGTTTATCCTTTTTGTTGGTTTTGTTTGTCTTTTTTGCGTTGCTGACGTTTCAGAGCGTATTCCTCCTTTTTGGAAAGGGGATGTGGCTCTTCGTCGGGTTGGCTTTGCTGTTGCTGTTTCGCCCTGTCTTTGGGGTAGCAACAGTTTTTGTACTTTTTACCGCTGCCGCAAGGGCAAGGACCGTTGAGTTTCTTTTCGGGGTTGATGTCCTCCGACGGTTGCTGAACGGGTGCGGAAATTTCGAGAAGTTTTCCGAAAAACAAAACACGTATTGTCTGTACCTCAATTTGTTCGTTGAGTTTTTCAAACATACTGAATGCTTCTTTTTTGTACACGTCGAGAGGGTCGTGCTGTCCGATGGACTGAAAGCCTACACCCTGTCGCAGTTCGTTGAGGGCGTCGATGTGGTCCATCCACAGCGCATCGGTAGTTCTCAGAAGGGCAATACGCTCAAACTCGTCAAAATGTTCCTGCGTGCTGCGTTGCTGCAAAGTGTCCTTGCACAGTTGCGCAAGTTGGTCGCACACCTGTCTTGCCGATGTCGCCTCCGTGATAATGGGAGATTCCACGGGGAAGTACTTTTCAAGACGCTTGTTTACCTCTTCCAGATTCCACTTGGAAACGTCCTCTTCCGCATCGCATGCGTCTTCCAGCGCCGCCCGTGCGTAGTCGTTTGCCATGGACAAGATTTCCTCGTGCACGTTTTCGCCGTCCAACACCCTGTTTCTTTCACGGTAGATAACTTTGCGTTGCTGATTGTTTACGTCGTCGTACTGCAAAACGCTTTTGCGTGCGGAAAAATGTCTTCCTTCGATACGCTTTTGCGCACTTGCCACAATTTTGTTTACAACCTTGTACTGAAACACGGGATTTTCCCCGTTGCTGCCTGCAAGCAACATTGTCCGCTGAATCAAATCGCCACCGAAAATGCGAATGATATCGTCTTCGGCGGAAATGAAAAAGATGCTTTCGCCGGGGTCGCCCTGACGGCCGGCACGTCCACGCAACTGATCGTCGATACGGCGAGAGTCGTGTCTTTCCGTGCCGATAATGCACAAACCGCCCACGGCAAGAACCTTTTGCCTTTCCTCTTCCGTCTGTTTGCGGTATTTTTCCAGAAGTTGCGCATACAACTGTTGCAACTCCGCCGTTTCAACGTCGCCCTTGACGAAACTTGCCGAACGCTCGATTTCCTCGTCTTCGTAGCCAAGGCGTTTCATTTCCTGTTTGGCAAGAAATTCCGCATTGCCGCCCAACAAAATGTCGGTACCACGTCCTGCCATGTTGGTGGCAATGGTAACGGAGCCGAAACGTCCTGCCTGGGCAACTATTTCCGCTTCACGCCTGTGGAACTTGGCGTTAAGCACGTTGTGGCGGATTTTTTCCTTTTTCAGCAATTCCGAAAGCATTTCGCTTTTTTCCACCGTTACCGTGCCGATAAGCAGAGGCTGTCCCTTTTCGTGCCTTTTGACGATTTCCTTAACAATGGCATTGATTTTGTCCTGACGTGTGGCATAAAACCTGTCGTTGTGGTCTTGGCGAATCAACGGCATGTGCGTGGGAATAGCCACCACGTCAATGTTGTAGATGGTGTTGAATTCCTTTTCTTCCGTTTTGGCGGTACCCGTCATACCGCTCATTTTGTGGTACATGCGGAAGTAGTTTTGGAAGGTTATCGTAGCAAGCGTTTTGTTTTCTTCCTTGACGGTTACATGCTCTTTTGCCTCTATTGCCTGATGCAAGCCGTCGGAAAACCTTCTGCCTTCCATTTTGCGTCCCGTGAAGGAATCGACAATTACCACTTCGCCCCTTTCCACAATGTAGTCTTCGTCACGGTGCATTATTGCATGGGCACGCAAAGCGTTGTTGATGTAGTGATTCAGTTCCATGTTTTCCGGATCGGAAAGGTTGTTCAGCCCGAAAAACTTTTCCGCTTTGGCAATACCCGTATCCGTAAGGCGAACGTTTTTGCCCTTCTGATCCACCACGTAATGTCCGTTGGGTTGCTCGTCCTTGTCGGAAGTTTTTCCCTCCTCGTCCACGTTGGTGGATTTTTGCAACGTGCAGACAAATTTGTTGGCTTTCAGGTACATATCCTTGGATTTGCCGCTGGGACCGGAAATGATGAGAGGCGTGCGTGCCTCGTCGATGAGAATACTGTCCACTTCGTCCACAATGACAAAGTTGAGCCCACGCTGAACACGCTCCTGCCTTGACGTTGCCATGTTGTCCCGAAGATAGTCGAAACCGAATTCGTTGTTTGTGCCGTAGGTGATGTCGCACAGATACGCCTGTCTTTTTTGTTCGCCGCTCATCTGATTGAGTGTTACGCCGACGGTAAGCCCCAAAAAGCGGAAAATTTTGCCCATCCATTCCATATCACGCACGGCAAGGTACTCGTTGACGGTTACTATGTGAACGCCCTTTCCCGCAATGGCGTTGAGGTAGGCAGGCAATGTTTCCGTCAGCGTCTTGCCTTCGCCCGTTGCCATCTGGCAAATGCGTCCCTGGTGCAGAGAAATACCTCCCAACAACTGCACGTAGTAGTGTCTTTGATGAAGCACACGTTTTGCCGCTTCACGGCACACGGCATAAGCCTCCGGCAAAAGGTCGTCCAACGTTTCGCCTGCGGCATATCTCGTGCGGAAAGCCTGCGTTTGCTCGGCAAGTTGGTCGTCGGTAAGATCAACGAATTTTTCCTCCAACGCTTCCACCTTGTCGGCAATTTTTTGCAGTTTTTTCACAGCAGAGGCATTTGCCCTGCCGTACTGCTTTTTTGTTACCTTGAAAGATTTTTTGTACTGTTCGTCAGCAAAACCTTTTCTCATACTTCCTCCTCAATTTCCCACGCAGTCTTTTCCTCTCGGGAAGCCACGGTGAGGCACACCACACTTTTTGCACCCTTCTTTTTCAATGCACGGGCGCATTGATTGAGGGTGGAACCTGTGGTTTTGATGTCGTCTATCAATAAAATGTTTTTCCCGTCCAAAGGCGTTGTGGCAACAAAGGCACCCACAAGGTTTTCCTTTCGTTGCGCCTTGTTGAGCGTTTCCTGCCTTTGCGTTTCCTTTACCTTTTCCAACAATTTGACGGGAGCGTCAATATCCATTGTATCACAAAAGTACTCGGCAAGCAACTGCGCCTGATTGTAACCACGCTGTTTTCTTGCCCTTTTTGTCATAGGTACAAATGTTACCAAGTCGAAATGCACGTCGTTTTTGCTGACGCAATAGGCAAGATACCTTGCAAAAACTTTGGCATTGGTGGCAATTTTTCCGAATTTCAACTTCAAAATTGCCTTTTTCACCGCCCCGCCGTAGCAAAAGGGCGAAAAACACCTGTCAAAGTAGTTTTTCTCAAAAGCGCAGTTTCCGCAATAGTCTTCCTCGCCGTGCAGTGCCACTCCGCACAACTTGCATGTTTTGCCGTTGTTGAAGGTTACTTCTTTGAGGCAATTTTCGCAAAAACCCAACCTGTCGAAAACCTCGTCGCCGCAACAAACACAACGGGCATCGGAAGGCGCCAACGCTTCACGCAGCGCTTCTTTTGCTTTTCGCCAAAAATTTTTCATTGTTCTTCCTTCCATTCCGACTGCGCCGAAGTGGACGTAGTACCGAAAAATTTGCGTAAATTGTCGTTTTGTTCCTTCAAAAATCTGCAAAGATTTGTGGTGCGGGAGGCAATGTAGTTGTTGTGCACCATGAGAGCCAGCACCTTTTTGCTTCCCACAAGCACCACCGCTTTTTTAGCACGGGTAATTGCCGTGTACAGCAGATTTTTGTTTATTATGGTGGGCGGTCCGTTTACCAAAGGCACCACCACGACGTCGAATTCGCTTCCCTGACTTTTGTGAATGGTGATGGCATAGGCAAGTTGAATGTCGAAAATGTCCTGTTGAGAATAGGTGGCAAGTCTGTTGTCGTCGTACAGCACGTTGACGGTACCCGAAGACCTGTCTATTGCCTGCACCACGCCTATGTCGCCGTTGAAAACGCCCTGTCCCTTTTCCACGCTTCCGTTGGTGAGATATCTGACAAAGGGCAACTCGTAATTGTTTACCGTTTGCATAACCCTGTCCCCCACACGGATGACGTTTTTGCCTACCTGCAACTCTCCCTTGCCGTAGGCAAAGGGGTTAAGCGCTTGTTGCAAAAGGGAATTGAGGTTTTCCACGCCGGCAACGCCGCTTTTCAATGCGCCCAAAACCTGAATTTCCGACGAGGGCAAACCTGTGAATTTGGGCAGACGTGTGGTTACCAACTGCACTACCGTTTGCGCCACCTCGTTGAAGTCGGAAATGGACATTACAAAGAAATCCTTGCTTTGGTTGTTTATTTCCGGCATATGCCCCCGGTTTATCAGATGGGCATTGGAAACGATAAGACTGTCGGCAGACTGACGGTAGATGTGCGAAAGATACCTTACTTCCACCACGCCGCTTTTGATAATATCTGCAAGCACGTTGCCTGCGCCAACGCTGGGAAGTTGGTCTTTGTCCCCTACAAGCACAATGCGTGTGCCGTTTTCCAATGCCGAAAGCAAACTGTACATAAGCGTTACGTCCACCATGGACAGTTCGTCCACCACCACAACGTCGCAGGGCAGGGTGTTGTTTCGGTTGTACTTGAACATCATTTTGCCGTCGTGTGACTCGTATCCCAACAAACGGTGTATTGTTTTTGCGTCACGGTCGGTGCTTTGCGACAGTCTTTTGGCTGCCCTGCCTGTGGGTGCGCAAAATTCCAACCGCAAGCCCGTTGCAGTGAGAATTTCCGCAATACAACGTATTATTGTGGTTTTTCCCGTGCCTGGTCCGCCTGTGATGACCGTTACTCCGTTTATCAGCGCCGACTTGACTGCCCCCTTCTGGCTGGGGTGAAACTCTATCCTGTTGAGCCTTTCAAACTGCGCAATGAGGCTGTCGGCGTCGATGAGAATACGTTTTGCCGAGGCGTTCAGATCCAGCAATTTGTAGGCGACGGATTTTTCCACCTTGTAGTAGCGGATGAGGGCAATGCTTCTTCTTCCCTGCACTTCAAAACACTTGACGGTGGGTTCCAGCACAAGTTGCGAAACGGTCTCTTCCACAAGATTGGACAATTCCGAAAGGTCAAGTTGCAACAACTCGGTGCAACGGGCAATGAGGTCGTCGAAGTACAAAAAAGTGTTGCCCTGTTTTTCCGCAGAATCTTTAAGAGCGTACACCATCGCAGCCCTGACACGAAACTGACTTTGTTTGGGGACGGACATGCTTTGCGCTATTTTGTCGGCAGTGAGAAATCCCACGCCGTCCACGTCGTCTATCAACCGATAGGGGTTTTCTTTGAGCAGACGCTGTGTTTCCGTCTTGTAGATGTTGTAAATTTTGACGGAAAGGTTTGTTGTAATACCGAAAGACTGCAAAAACATGATTTGTTCCTGCATATTTTTCAGTTCCGCAACGGCATTGGCAATATCCATTGCTTTTTTTGCGGAAATACCTTTGACCTTTGCAAGCAAAGCGGGATTGTTTTCTATCACGCCGAAGGTGTCGTCGCCGAAAACGTTGTAGATGTTGTTGGCGGTAACCTCACCCACGCCCTTGATAAGTCCGCTGGCAAGGTAACGCACTATTCCCTCTCGGCTGGTGGGGTTTACCACTCGGTAACTTTCCACGGCAAGTTGCTCGCCGTACTTGCTGTGAAGGGAAACTTTACCCGAAACTTCCATAACGGAGCCGACGGAAAGCATGGGAAAACAACCCACGCAGACAATGTCGTCTCCGTCGGTTGTTTCCAGACTCAGCACCGTGTAGCCGTTTTCTTCGTTGCGGAAAACAATGCCCGCAACCGTTCCCTTAACCGTCAATTCCAATTTTTACTGTTCCTGTGCGATGTATTTTTTGAGGTCGTCCACTCTGTCCAACTTTTCCCAGGGGAAACCCTCTCTGCCAAAGTGTCCGTAACTTGCCGTAGCAAGGTAGATGGGGCGTTGCAAACCAAACAGATTGATTATCGCACGGGGACGAAGGTCAAATTCGTCGGCAATGATTTCCGACAAAGCCGCATCGGAAAGCACTCCCGTGCCGTAGGTGTTGACGTCCACGGAAACAGGTTTGCTTCTGCCTATTGCGTAGGAAACCTGAATCTGAATTTTTTTGGCAAGTCCTGCCGCTACCACGTTTTTGCAGATGTAGCGTGCCATGTATGCTGCGGAACGGTCCACCTTTGTGGGATCTTTTCCGGAAAATGCTCCGCCACCGTGAGCGCAGTAACCGCCGTAGGTGTCTACGATAATTTTTCTGCCCGTAAGTCCGCTGTCGGCGGCAGGTCCGCCCAACTCGAAACGTCCCGTCGGGTTGATGTAGTACTTTGTTTTTTCGTCAAGCAGGTTGAGAGGCACCACCTTGCGTATTACAAGGTTTATCATATCTTTGGCGATAGTTTCGGAATCCACATTGGGGCTGTGCTGCGCCGAAAGCACGATGGTGTCCACGCGCACGGGGGTGTCGCCGTCGTACTCCACCGTTACCTGACACTTTCCGTCGGGACGCAGGTAGTCCACAATTCCTTCCTTTCTTACCTGCGCAAGACGCAAACTGATTTTTTGCGCCAGCGTTATTGCCATAGGCATGTATTCGGGCGTTTCGTCGCATGCGTAACCGAACATCATTCCTTGGTCGCCTGCGCCGTACATGTCCAAAATTTCCCCTCTGTCACGGTACTCGTCCGACTTGTCCACGCCGAGAGCAATGTCCGGCGATTGCTTGTCGAGGGAAATTATCACGCCGCAACTGTCGGCGTCAAATCCGTACTTGGCACGGGTGTAGCCTACGTTGCGCACGGTATCTCTTACTACCGTTGCGTAGTCCACAATGGCTGTGGTGGTGATTTGTCCCATTACAAACACCGTGCCCGTGCAAACCACCGTTTCGCAGGCAACACGTGCGTTGGGGTCCTGCTGCAAAATTGCGTCCAGAATAGCGTCGGAAATCTGGTCGCACATTTTGTCGGGATGTCCTTCCGTTACGCTTTCGCTTGTGAAAAATCTTGTCTTGTTGGTTTTCATTACTTTCTCCTTTGAACCTTCGAAGGCGTGTTGCGGTTTTTGCAAAAAAAATGGTCTGTCGCACAAGACAAGACCACGAAACTTGGCAAAAATCCTTCGCCGTCCCATCTTTCAAGAGGGGTTTTGCCCACAGGGAAATGTTCCCTCTCTTGCGGAAATTAGCACCTAACAGTATTTTAGGTTGCTGTGACTTCATTGAGTCCGTCTCTCTGTCACTCTCGATAGGTTTGTAGAGGTATTGTACACCGCACCGCACCTTTTGTCAAGTTTACAAAGCCCCTTTTGTTTTTTACAAAAAGCCAATTTTATCACATGCCGGCGTCCCACGCCCCACGCCCCACGCCTTTGCCTGACGGATACAATCCGTCGCTTGACGAAAATTTTTGCAGGTTGCATGAAGTTTGACACCTTGTTGCCCCGTGCAACGCTTTTACCCGCTGTGTTGCCGAAAAAACGGTGAGTAACGCAAAAGTTCACCTTGCCCCCGACAACCGCAGAAAAGGACGGCAAAAACTGTTCCAAAGCACACAAAAACCTTTCACAGTAGATATAACCGAAACAAACTGTAACGTTACTGCAAATGTGCCTGAAACGTCAACGAAAAATTGCACAATGCACAAACGAACTGTGCAACCGTAAGAAAAACAGCGACCAAAACGTTGATTAAAACACATAAATACATTTTCACAGTAGATAAACACGTAACAATCGGAAACGTAACTGCAAAATTACCTGCTAACGTAAACGGAAATTGCACAATGTACAAACAGGCTGTGCAACAGTAGAAAACGATTTTTTTGCGGACAAAAGCAAAAAGCCTCCCCGAAAGGGAGGCTTTTTGTATCAAAAACAAATATACGTTGAGGAAAAACCGTTACAAAGGGCAAAACCTGCCCGGCGTTTGTCATTGTTCGTTTTGCTGAGCCGAAGCGTTTTTGCGTTTTTCTATTTCTTCCAACATCATGTCGTAATGCTTTTCGTCGATGATGAATTTTTTGTTTTGCACCAACAGCGACAGCAACAGGAACACTGCGGGAACAATAGTTACCGCAATGCGAATCCACAAACGCATGGAAATGTCGCCGTCGTCCTTGAAATTGTCGTTTGCGGCGTTGAAAGGCACGCCGTCGGCATCTGTGCCGGAAATGACCATTGTGTAATTTTTGTTTTCATCCATAGGCACGTTTTGCGTCATGTCACGCACAAACCCCACAAACACTGTGGAACCGTCTTCCGTTTTTTGCATTATCGCAACATCGCCCAAGGCCGAGAGATAGCGTGCGTCAAGTTGCTTGCCCTTCAAGATTCCGTCCGACTGCATTGCCGTTGTCAGTTCCTCCAAATCAGCCCCGTCCTGTTGCACCAACACAAGGTAGTCGGTAACTTTGTCCACATATTCAATTTGCTGTGCCGTTGTTTCCAACCTGTCGAAATGCCCCTTTTGCACTTCCAACGTGGAAATATTTTGCGAAAGTCCGTACACCATGGAAACGGTAAGCACCAACGTTATAATTCCGTATTTCAATGCGTCGGCGAACTTTGCCATGAAGGGACGAAGCGTGGACACCACCGCTTCGTTGCGTTCGCCACGTTTGTACTCGTTGTATTCCACACAGTTGGTCATGTTGATGATGCTTGCCATGTAGAACAACGCCTGCCCCACAAACACAAACACGCCGAAAATGCTGAGTGTAATGAGGTTGAAGGGCAAAACGGACGTCCAACCCAAAAGAGCAATGCCGAGATAGCCAACGCAGGCGATGATTATTGAGATTAGTTGCAGTTTCTTTCTTCCCAACTTTTGAGCAAGTTTAGGATAGAACACCTGCGAGCCTATGTTGAAAACGCCAAAAATGGCAATGAACACAATGGCGTTGCCGTCGTAGCCTATTTCCAGGTAGTACAAATTGTAGGCAAGACCCACCAACAACGAACTGCCGATGTTGTAAAACAGCATGGAAAGCGTCATCCACAAAACCTGATCGTTTTTGCGAATGGTGTTCCACATTTGTTTTAGGGACACCTTTTCGTTTACTTCCATTTGCGCACGGGGGCGTTCCTTGATGAACAGCACCATTACCGTTTGCATTACCATGAAAATTACTGCCACGCCGATGGATATCCAGCGGAAAGCCTGTCGCACGTTGCCGGGATAGAGAAAAGATATTCCGCCCTGCGCAATGAATGCGCCCAAACCTGCAAACACAACCGTAAGCATTGTTGCGGAATTGCGTTGTTCCTTTTTGCTGGAAAGACTTGCCAGCATCGACCAGTAGCCTATGTCGTTCATTGTGAAGGCGCTTTCCCACAACAGGTACATAACCGCCATGAATACCACGAAAGACCAGCCTTCCAGGTTTTGTACGTTGAACATTACAATTATTATTGTGCCTGTCAGTACTGCTCCAATCACAATCCACGGGCGGAATTTGCCGAACTTCATGTGCGTGCCTTCGATTATTGCACCCATCATGGGGTCGTTGATTGCGTCCCAGATTCTGCCTGCAATGCCGATAAGCAGACTGATTGTGGTGAACTGCACAATGGACAGCGTCATTCCAAACTGAATGTAGGTGAGCAAAAAGGACGCTATCAGTTGGTAGGACATATCACGTCCTATGCCGGAAACACCAAACAGCCACTTGTTGATGTTAAACTGTCTGTCTTCGGCGGTAATTTCGGTTTTCAATACTTTTTCCATACAAACAATTCCTCCGTGCGGAACACTAGTACTTTATTCAGTATAACACACGCTTTGTTTTTTTGCAGGAAAAATGAAAATTGCCCTGAAATATTTTCTTTTGCATTGCAAAAATTTTCGATTCAGCGGAAACACGTTGCAAAAATTACCGCCGAAAAACGTCTGACGGTGTTTTTGACAAAAACAGTGTTTGCAGACATTTGAAAGAAACTTACACAAACAGCCCACATTCAAGAATGACGTTTTTTTGCAAAAAAGTTCTAGTCCACCACAAACAACGCAATTTCAATGCGGAAATTGCCTCAAACATGCACCTGACCGCCACACAAATACGCAAAAAACTGCAAATTAAGCAAAATTGAGCGTAAAAATTTGTGTTGAATCTGCAAAATGCGTTGAAACGCTGTTTTTGTTATGTTTTTTTAAGTAACGAGCCGTGAAACAGAATGTGAGGAACTAAAATTTCAACCTCGCAAAAAGCAACTGAATCACTATACGCAAAAAACTGCAATAATGCAAACTTTAAGCAGGTAAATTAGTGTTGAAACGGATAAATTGCGTTGAAACGCTGTCTTTTGTTGCGTTTTTTTAAGTAACAAGCCGTGAAACAGAATGTGAGGAACTAAAATTTCAACCTCGCAAAAAGAAACTGAATTTTACACTATACGCAAAATACTGCAATAATGCAAAATTTAAGCAGGTAAATTAGTGTTGAAACGGATAAATTGTGTTGAAACGGGTGTTCTTGTTGCGTTTTTTTAAGTAACAAGCCATGAAACAGAATGTGAGGAACAAAATGTTTTAACCTTGAAAAACATGCAAATTTTGCCTTAGAGGAAAATTTGTTCAGAAAAAGCACAGGGATTTGAATGAAATATCTTGCTGTCGTCGGTTACTTTTTTTGTGTAAAAACAAACGTGTGAATTGAGTTTACAGCCGACGGGCAGAAAAAAAGACTCCGACATTAGGGTGCCTTTCATAGAGAATAAAACCCTAACGGAGCAGCGGCGTAGTTTACGGACTATGCCGCTTTTCCGTTTTGGGGAATTTAAGTTGTTACAGCGTTTCAGACGGTATCGCGCCCACGCAATTGTAAATGATTTCTACTTTCTGCCTGCGTATCCCGTCTATGTTCTCTGCCTGATGCACGATAACTTTTTCTATGAACTCACGCACGATTTCGGGCGTGAGTTTTTCTATCTCTGTGTATCGTTTCACCATGCGCATAAACTTCGCCGCATTGTCCGTTTCTTTCTTTGCCGCAGAGATTTCCGCCCGCAGTTTGGAGACGCGCTCTGTAAGAGTCTGCTGTTCTTGTTCGTATGCTTTGCTCATTCTCGCAAACCGCTCCTGCGTTATCGCTCCGCTTATCTTGTCCTCATAAAGCGTCTGGATAATACGGTCGAGCGCAGCGATGCGTTTCTCCGCTTCTTCGCATTCTTTCGCCTTTGCCGCCAACGCCTTTTTCGTCTCTTTGCTCTGCACGGAAAAAAGCATTTCCGCAAATTGCTTTTCGTTCGCTCTCGCCGCGGCGAGTACCCTCTGCAAATCCGTCAGCACGAGATGCTCCACGGCTTCCACGGTGATCTGATGCGAAGTACACAGATGTTTGGTTTTCTTGCGGTAGGTGGAACAGTTGAAGTAGTCTTTCTGCTTGCTCTTCGAGCAGCGGCAAAGGTACATCTTCTTTCCGCAGTCCGCGCAATAGACTAAACCCGAAAATACGCTCATTTCTCCCATTCGCGTAGGTCTGCGTTTTGCCTGCCGTATCCGCTGCACCGTTTCGTAGGTGTCCTCATCAATGATCGCTTCGTGCGTATTTTTGAAGATTACCCACTCCTCGCGCGGCAGCCGTACTTTCTTCTTGCACTTGTACGAACGCTTTTTTGTCGTGAAGTTGACCGTATGCCCGCAGTAACTCAGGTTTTCAAGAATATGCTTTACCGCCTCGGTATTCCATATGTTCGGCGATTGCATCAGCAGCGAAGTAGCGGGCAGCCCGTGTTTGCGGTTATGTACCGTCGGCGTGTCTATTTTCCGTTCCGTGAGTATCCTCGCTATCTGCGTGGGGCCGTAGCCCCGCATGCACAGGGAGAATATTTCCTTTACGACTTGTGCTGCTTCTTCATCCGCGAGCCATTTCTGCTTGTCCTGCTCGTCCTTTTTATACCCGTAGGGCGGGCAGGTACAGAGATGTTTTCCCGCGTTGCCTTTGGCTTTGAACACCGCGCGCACTTTCTTGCTCGTGTCCTTTGCGTACCATTCGTTGATGATGTTCCGAAAGGGCGTGAAGTCGCTGTCCATTCCGCTTTGGTTGTCCACGCCGTCGTTTACAGCGATGAAGTGTACTCCGCACTCCGAAAAATAGACTTCCGTGTAGTATCCGACTTTCAGGTAATCCCTGCCCAGCCTCGACATGTCCTTGACGATGACCGTTCCGACTCTGCCCGCGTCTATGTCTTTGAGCAGTTCCTGAAAGCCCGGTCTGTTGAAGTTCGTGCCCGAATACCCGTCGTCGATATAGAACCGGATGTTGCTATACCCGTGTTCTTTCGCATACTTCTCTAAAATTGCCTTTTGGTTTCTGATGCTGTTGCTGTCGCCCTGCAGCTCGTCGTCTCTGCTCAGCCTGCCGTACAGGGCAGTTATTTCTTCTGCCTCACCTCCGAAAAATACAATGTCCTTATATTCTTCCGATAATGCCGTGTTATTCATGAGTTTCTCCTCCCGAATACACCTTATCGGACAAGTCCTTTATCAATAAGCGTTTGAGTTTCTGTTCCGCCGTAAATTTTGCGGCGGGGTTTTCGGTTACTTCTACGGTATATTCCGTCCCGCCGAATTTCTTTGTATAACTATAACTGTATCTCTCTTTCAAATCTCCTTAATGTTTGTGTTTCCTCTCACCGGTTTCACAAAGCCCCTCTCCTTTATGAAAATCAATGTCCGCCGGGGCGGAGGGGGAGGCGTTTCAGCCTTGCCGACCCTTGCCGCGCGGACTTTCGTACCTGTTTCGGTTGTGCGCCGGGTTGCGTCTTTGATTTCCTTTTTCAGGGCAGAATTAAGGTCGTTTCAATTCTACCAAATTCCGCTCGCTGAAGTCAAGCTCCCGGCTTATAAATTCGTTTATTCTCGTATACCCCTATCTTTACAACAATGCTATGATAAGCGCGATCGTCTGCGCAAGCAGAAGCACGGGCGTAGCCCAAAACAGAAATTTGCGGAATCCGCTCTCCATACGCATATCCTCGCGTTGCTTTTGAATTTGCTTTTCCGTCTTTTTCAGTTCTTCCCGCGTTTCCGTCAATGCTTTGTCCGCGCTTGCAAGTATCTCTGCTTTCAACTCATTTGCAGAAGTCAAAACCGCCTTTCTGACTTGCGCCTCGATGCTCTCGTTCAGCCGCTCTGATTTTGCCGCCGTCGCTTTGATTTCCCGCACGGCTTTCTCCGTCGTTTCCGTCAGCTCGAACTCCGTCATCGCTATATCCGAACGCATACCCTCGATGAGCTTGTTCTGCCGTTCTATCAAGCTGTTCGATCTCTCGTTCGATATCGCCAACGCTTCTTTCAGCAATGCCGTCTGAATATCTTTCTTGTCTTTCTCGTTCATTTCCTGCAATCGCATAAGCGGCGCGGGCGTTTCGCCCGTGTCCTTTCTCTCCAATGAAATGTTCTATCGCCTCCTTTGAATAGTTTTCTCCGAGCCGCTTGCCGCGGATCGGTTTTTTCTTTTGCGGGTGCAGATAAGAATAGTCCGTTCCGCTCCGCGTTATCTCCACGCCGTAAAGTTTCAGGTGTTCCTCGAACTCTTCCGGCGTAGTTGCTGCTTGCCTGCCTTCCTCGATTACTTCCCGCAATTCCTCTTTCCATGAGGTGCCGCCTTTGAAAATGATATGCCGTTCGTCGTTCGTTCGCTTGTTCTCCGCTTTTTTCCGGAAGTCCAAAGAGGAAAATCCGAACTCTTCTCCGATCTCGTTTGCCATATCTTTTAGCCTCGTATAATCCGCGTCGTTAAAATGCAGTTTCTTTCCCGTAATAGGGTGGACGGCATTGACCACGATATGGCTGTGAACGGTCTGCGTATCCGTGTGCGTGGCTATGACGCACTCGCAGCCTTCAAACATCTTTTCCGCACAAGCCTTTGCATACTCTTGCACCATGAGCGGGTCTGCTTTGTCCTTGCGGTCGGGAGAGAGTTTGAAGTGGTAATACTTTCTCTCTCCGTAGTCCGTATATTTCCCGAATCTCGCCGCCGTTTCTCTGAACTGCTCGGAATAGTCCTCGTCAACGAAAAGGTTTTGCACATCGATGTATCTCGCCTTATCCTTTCGGGTTATATAACCGATAGCCATATCCGGCATGGCTCTGCCCGCCGCGACAGTCAATAAAGGCATATCAGTCTCCCCCGATAACGGAGAGTAAAGCGCGATACGCTCTCTTGCACTCTGCCGCAGCCGACAAAACACTTTCCTTTTCGTCTGGATAGAAGTAGCAATTCCTTACCGCTTGGTTTAAGTTATTGCCTTGCCGTTTGAGTTCCTGCAATATCTCTCCGCTGCATTCAAACACAACAACGGGCTTGTCCGTCAGGGCGCGGATCAGAAAGTCTGTTCGGCTCAATCCGCTTGTCTTTACCTTCTCATCGATGATGCGCCGTTCCCGCTCCGATACGCGGAAAGAATAGGTGATAGCTCTGTTTCGTTTTACTGTTTTTTTCTCGATAATTTTTCCTCCGAAGTTTTTGTGCTTCCGCAAAGGGTATTAGGGGAAAGCATTTCCCCTAACGAGGCGCGTTGAAAACGCGGCAAGTGGCTTGCCACTTGCGTACCTCGCCATTGCCATTGCCATTGCCATTGCGGAAAACGGACATGGTTTACCCGTTCCGGGTTTGCCGAATATGGGGCTGCTTCCGTCCGTTTTGCTTTTCCTTTTTGCAGTATGAAATTCCTGATTCGCCTGTTATTTTCGGCCATGTTTTGCCTTACGGCGGAAGATGCTTTCTTTGATTTCTCATTCATTTCCCTCCCGATTTTTATTTATCCGTTCCGCACAGCGGCAGACATCGTTGAATTTTATGAGCGCTTAGTAAGCCGCGGCATTGCCGTCAGCCGCCAAGAAACGCAATAATTTTTGCTCCCTACTTATTAGAGAAAAAATGACCGTAACTCAAGTAGTTTTCCGTAAAAAAGTCGTGACGGCAGAACAAAACAGTGCGCAAAGAGATTTTATTATCTGTTCACATATTAGAGAGCCGATAAAAAATCCTCTCACTATAATAAGGAGCTTTTTCGGGCGAGTGGCGGGGTGTTTCCAAAAACTTTTTCAGGAATTTCACAAAATACTTCATTTTCGCACTCTTTTTCGTTTTCCTGCGGTGGAAGATTGAGCTAAAGAAAAACTAACCATATAAAAAGCCCGTTTTCGGGAGGTTACAAACTTAACCTATCAAAAACGGGCCGAACAAAAATTATTTTCAACTTTAGTTTCGATTATTTACTTTTTTGATATTTTTCTAAATTCAAGAGGCAAAAGTCCAGAACTTTTTTTGAACAGAACAGAAAAGCGGCTTGCACTCATATAGCCAACCGACTGCGCTACCTGTCCTATTGTGAGGTCTGTCGCCGCCAAAAGATGCTCCGCTTGTCCCATACGGCGCGCCTGAATAAATTCCGTTATGCTTGTACCGTACATTCTCTTAAAAGTTGATTTTAATTTAGAAATGCTCATACAGGCAATATGAGATAACTGTTCCAACGATATATCGCTCGAATAATGGTCGTTGATAAATGCAGCCACAACAATCAAAGCATCGCGGTCTTGTTTTGACAGTGGTGTTTTTTCTATTTCAAGCGCCTTTTTGTGCCGCTCTAAGACAAGTGAAATTGCTTCCGACACTTTACCCTCATAGAACAGTTTTGCTGAAATACCATCACCGCGGTAAGACTGCACCTGCGTTAAAAGTCTTGCCATTTCGGGGAAGTTATCTGTTTGGTCTATATAGGTAAACGCATCTTTCAGTCCTATTGTTTCAGCAGGGTACTGTTCCTCTAAATAATGGTCGTAATAAGCGGGCAAAATTTCTATCCCGATAGCCTTTATCGGGATATTTTTGTGCATCAGACATTTATAAACTCCGCCGCCGATGAAAGTCTTAATAATACCTGATTGTAGGTGTCGGTACGGGGTTAGTTCTTCTCCTGAAATGGAATCGTACTTTGATACGCTGATGCACTCCGGGCAATCGAACGTCAAGACAATATCATCGTGAAAAAAGAAATCGTGAACATTTATGGTAAATAAATCTTTATGATAATAAATCCAGTAATGACCCTCTCCGAGTTCAGGACTTATTCTCCAACAACAACCTTCTTTTCCATAGGAAGTGCAGGCTTTGTCCGGAATAAAGTAATGTTCTGAAATTTTCTGTTCCGTTAATTTTATGTGTTCCATAATATACCTATTATCACGATTAGCCAAACTTTTATCACGATCAGCCTAAGCGTTTTTCATTTCATTGATAAAATTTGCGCCAAAAATTATAATTTACGGTGTAAAGATTGGCTCTATTATAGCATATCAGCAAAAATAAGTCAAAGACACGAGACGATTTAACAGAGCTGATCGGCATAAATCAAGGAGGCTTTTATGAAACGAAAAGCAGACAATCAACCAAATTCCATTAGCCTGCTGTTGAGGTGGGCAGGAAAAAGCAGAGTGTGGCTCATTATCGCAGTCGTTCTCTCTGCAATCAGCGGACTTTGTACTATGTTACCATACTATGGGTTATATCAGGTAATCGCTGCATTGACTGAAAATGCCTGCACCACGCAGGTTATCGTGCAAAATGCAATTATCATCGGCGTAGGGCTTGTATTAAGGTTCGGACTGTTCGGTATATCCGGAGTATGTTCGCACAAAGGTGCATACAGCGCACTATATAAGGTTCGTTGTATGGTTGCCGAACACATGGCGAAAGTACCTCTCGGTTATTTGAACGAACGCAGTGTCGGAGACATTAAAACAGTATTGAACGAAGATATAGAAAAACTCGAATTGTTCCTCGCTCATAATCTCCCCGAATTTATACACTATATGATAGGTCCTGTCGCAATCTTTATCTATCTTTGCACGGTAAATGTTGCGCTTGCATTTATTTCTCTTATACCACTGATTTTGAGCTTTGTTGTGATGATGATTATGTTCAGCCGGACAAAAAGTCTGCTTCCTCGTGCAAATCTTGCTCTTGCGAATATGAATTCCGTCGTTATAGAATATATTTCGGGTATGAAGCAAATCAAGGCCTATAATATGGGCTCCGATTCTTTCAAAAAATATTCCGATGCAATACACGAAGAAAACGATTGCTGGAATGTAATGTCAAAGCGAATGGGCCCCGGTTACGGATTGTTTGTTGTATTATTGGAATGCGGAATGATTTTAATGGTGCCTATCGGCGGGCTGTTCTTCCTGAACGAAAGTATTACAATGAGCGTATTTTTGTTGTTTGCATTTGTAGGATCTATGTATTTAACGGAAATACGACCGTTGCAAGACCTATCCTTTAATTTCGCGCAGGTACTAACAGGCCTTAAAAAAGCCAAAGACATTTTGGATTTGCCGATATACGAGGGCGGTTCAGATTTTCCGACGGAAAATACAATCAAAGTAAATGACGTGACTTTTTCTTATGACGGTAAAACTGATGTACTGAAAAATTGCAGTTTAACCATTAAAACAGGCGAAAAACTTGCAGTTGTCGGTGCGTCAGGTTCCGGCAAAAGTACACTTATACAGTTGATTTCCCGTTTCTATGACGTCAATAAAGGCTCTATAACAATAGGCGGCAAAAACGTTAGGGATATTGACTATGAAACTCTCCTGCAAAATATTTCCATTGTCTTTCAGAAAGTCTTTTTAACGCGTGATTCCGTTCTCGAAAATATACGCATGGGGAGCAACGCCTCCCTCGAACAAGTCAGAGCCGCCGCAAAAAAAGCGCAGATTGATGATTTTATAATGGCTTTGCCGCAAGGCTATGACACAAAAGTCGGTAGTTTCGGAACACGTTTTTCGGGCGGCGAAAAGCAGCGCATTGCAATAGCGCGTGCAATCCTGAAAAATTCGCCTATACTTATTCTCGATGAGGCGACATCGGCAGCAGATCCGGAAAATCAGGTAGAAATTGACAAGGCTATCGCTAATCTTTGCGAGGGTAAAACTGTCATAATCGTTGCGCATCGTTTAGGCGCAGTAAAAATGTGCGATAAAGTTGCTGTTGTTGAAAACAATACCGTATCTTGCGTCGGTACACACGATGAAGTATTAAAAGAAAATGATTACTACAAGAAGGCTTGGCATGATTATGAAACCGCACGCAGTATCACCTATAAAGTTGGAGGTGCAGAATGAAAAGATTACCTGCCGCAATGAAGAAAAATAAAAATTTTTACGCGGGAATTGTTTTGAATATATTGGAAGGTCTGCTTTCCGGTGCAAATTTTATTATTCTTTACTACCTCTTTATAGCTGTCTTTGAAGGCAATCTGCAAATGAGTCGCTTATTATTGCTTGCCGGCATTATGCTGATAGTATTTATTCTTCGCGCTATTTCTTATACAGTCGGCTATATTTGTTGTCAGATAGGCGGTGCATCGATAAGTAAAAATATACGTCTTGCTCTCGGCAATAAAATGAAAAAAATCCCACTTGGTCGTTTTATGAAAGGGCAAACGGGTGAGTACATTAACATTACTACCACAAACGTATCCGATTACGAGGTGGGACTTACCCACAAAGTGGGAGACACAATAAAGCAGTCAACGCTTGCCATTATGTTAATCGCCTATGTGTTTACCCTTTGGTATGTAGCAGGTTTGATTATGCTTGTTGCCGCCTTATTGATGTTCCCCGCGCTCCTGTTATCGACAAAGTTAGTTGCAAAATACGGTAACAAAAAAGTGAAAATCTGCGCCGAAAACGTGAGCAGCATAGTTGAATATACAAGCGGTATTCAGACGTTGCGCGCTTACGGAATGGGAGGAGAAAAGAACAAAACCGTTACAAAAGCGATGAAAGACTATTCTGATATATGTTACATTTATGAAGCAAAAGTCATTCCTGTCGGAACGATACTCGGCGTAATTACTTGGCTGTCTTTACCGTTGGTGCTTTGCCTCGGTTACAGCCCGATGATTAACGGTGAAATGTCTGTCGTTACCTATGTAATACTTGCTCTCTTGCCTTTGTTCATGTGCAAGTTACTTGCTAATATATTCGTGAATTTTACCGCATATAAAAACTATACTATTTCGCGTAAAAAGGTTGAAACAATCTTTGAGGAAAAAGAAGAACCGGAAAGCTCTGTCGATTTCATGCCTCAAAAACACGATATAGTATTCAGAGACGTAAATTTTTCTTATGTACAAGGCGAGCCCGTATTAAAAGGCGCATCATTCACAGCAAAAGACAATGAATTGACTGCCATTGTCGGAGCGTCCGGCTCAGGCAAATCGACAATACTAAATCTTATTTCAAAATATTACGAACCGGACGGCGGACAAATTAAAATAGGCGGAATTGATACCGCGCTTGTTTCTTCAGAAAAAGTTTTATCACAAATATCAATGGTCGATCAAGATGTATTCCTGTTCAACGATACGGTGCGAAATAACATACGTTACGCCCGACAAGATGCAACAGACGAAGAAGTGGAACAGGCTTGCCGCCTTGCAAATTGTGATGAGTTTATCCGCGCCATGAATAACGGATATGATACTTCGACAGGCGAAAACGGAATATTGTTGTCTGGCGGAGAACGGCAAAGGCTATCTATCGCCCGTGCAATTCTTAAAGATAGTCCGATAATTTTGCTGGACGAAGCAACTGCATCTTTGGATATTGAAAATGAACTTGTCGTGAAACAGGCTATTGCTAACCTACTGTCAAAGAAAAAGACAGTTATTATTATTGCGCATACGCTTTCAATCGTGCGTAATGCAGATAAGATTTTGGTCGTTGATAACGGCAAAATAGCCGAGGAAGGCACGCATGACGAATTGCTTGCCAAAAAGGGCAAATATGCAAATATGTGGGAGGCAGAGCAAAAGCTTATAAGCTAAAAATCAAAAAATACGTCATTAAATGATTACCAAATCAAGCAAGTCGAAAAAAGAGTGCGAGTTCTTATGAACCCGCACTCTTTTTTCGACTTGTCCTTATGGTGTATTCGTTTTTATTTTATTATTAGATTTTCTCTATCGAATACACCTTTTGCGGAGTCTTTTTCAGTCAAATTACCGTCAGGCTGCTGCTTTGATACCGGCGCTTGTTCCGAAATAAATCATCTTGCCGAATTTTGCAACAGTGAAATCGCTGTCGTCTTCTTTGTTTTCTTCGGCATATTCCTTAACGTCATCCCAAGCGGTGTTTGCCGCATCGGCGGAAAGGAAGTAGATGACCGTTACGTGTTGGGTTTTCGAGGAACCGTCTTCAAGTTTTTCTATCTTTGTGCCGGAAATTACCACGTCAATACCCTTTACGCCGGCAATTGCCAAAATACCGGGAATAACTTGCGTGTCTTTCGCAGCATTGTAGCCTGCTTCTTTCAAGCTGGCAAGTGCCTTGTCGGGATCGCTGTTGGGAGCGCATGCGGCAAACGCAAACAATGCAAACACACACACCAACATTACTGCCAATACTTTTGTGAACTTCTTCATGTCGTCTTTCCTCCATTTGGTTTTTTGTTTAATTGTAGTGGAAAAAATTTCAATAGTCAATACCTATCTTTATTAAAAAACAAACAGAAAATAAGTTCGCTTTTGAATCGGCACCGAGTTTTTTTCAGACAGTTGGGAAAAGCCTTGTTTTGTTCCCTTTCGTCGGCACGGCATTTTCTACCGCTACCGCTTGCGTCTGTGAAACAGAACCGCCATTTTTTGCCGAGTATCGTTGCCGTGTTTTTTGTAGACAAAAGACCTAACACTTCCGCACAAATTTTGCAACAAAATGTACGCTTTGTTAGGCAACTGACCCCATTTCAACCTTTTTGTGCAGTTAGTTTGCAGTGATTGCAATCATTTATTTCCGAACAATATTACCGCATTTAACGCAAAAAAATATACCCTGCGTTACCCGACAGAATGTTTTACAATAAAACACTTTTTTTATTTTTGGTAACTAACCGCCTTTCAACCTTTTTGTGCAGTTAGTTGTACCGTGATTACAATAATATGTGCCGAGCAATGTTGCAGTGTTTTGACGATAAAGTCCTTAACACTTCATCAGTAACGTTGCAGCACAAAATATTTTGTAACAAAATGTCCGCTTTTGCGTTTTTGGAACAAATGCCATGTCAACGCTGTTTGTGCAACAGTGACAGGTATCTGTCGTCGCCGTCGGGGAAAAGCGTTACTATATTTTTGCCCTTGTAGGCAGGGTCTTTTGCAAGTCGCACGGCAACGGCAATGTTTGCGGCGGAACTGATTCCGCAGCAATATCCCTGCTTTTTGTTGAGGGTGTAAAACATATCCATCGCCTCGTCGTCCGTCACCAGACACACTTTGTCCACCAAAGTTTTGTCGTACAACGAGGGGACAAAACCTGCGCCAATGCCCTGAATTGCGTGAAGTCCCTTTTCGTTGCGGGAAATTGTGGCGCAGGAAGCAGGTTCTACCGCCACTATCTCACAGTCGGGAAAAGTTTCCTTCAAACGGCGGGCGGTACCTGTAAGTGTGCCCGACGTGCCGACTCCGCTTACAAACACATCCACTCTGTCCAACTGAGATACTATTTCTTCACCCGTGGACAGATAGTGCGCAAGAGCGTTTGCCTTGTTGTCAAACTGCCCCAAACGTACAGCGTCGGGCTTTTGCGCAAGATTTTCGGCAAGGTCAATGGCACCCTGCATGCCAAGTTTGCCCTCCGTCAGCACTAGTTGCGCCCCCAAGCCCTGCAAAAGGTTGCGCCTTTCCACGCTCATCGTGTCGGGCATTGTCAGCAACACCCTGTAACCACGGCGCACGCCTACATAGGCAAGGGAAATGCCCATGTTTCCGCTGGTCGCTTCCACAATTGTACTGCCCTTGTGCAGAAGACCTTTTTCCTCCGCATCCAGAATCATTGCCAACGCAGCCCTGTCCTTAACGCTGCCGCTGGCATTCATGGCTTCGTTTTTGATGTAGATGTCGGCGTCAAAATCTTCCTCGTAAGGTATGAGCGGGGTGTCGCCGATACCGAGTTTTTGCGCTTCCTCTTTGAAATTCATCTGAAAACCTCGTTTATTTACGTTGCCAACGACAAAAACGCCGTTGGAACATTTTTTACTCACCGTATCTAAAAAATTGTTGCAAAAGCAGTTTTATTTACAAACATTTATTTCCGATGCATAGTCAATTGCGTGTAACTTGTGCCTGATTTATTTGCCGAAAATGCCTTTTTCGTACACACTGAAAAGGCATTTTACGCTGTCGCATTTTTAGCAACAGGGCAAACAACACAGCAAAAATCCGCTACGTTTTTTCCTTGCGCCAACTTGAAAGTTGGTTGCAACTTTCCGCAAAGCAACCTGACGGATTGTTCCGCATTTTTGTTACCTGCAACGGCAAAAGTGCTGTTTTGCAACTTGTTTTTATTACAGGATGATGTTTACCAATCTTCCGGGAATTGCTATCACTTTTTTGGGTGTTGCGCCTGCCAAAAGTTGTTGCACCGTCTGATTTTCCAGCACCAATTGTTGCAACTGTTGCGCCGAAAGCGTTGCATCCACCACAAGTCTTGTTTTGGGTCGGGAATTGAACTGTACGAGAAGTTCCACTTCCTGTTTGTGAAGCGCTTTTTCGTCAAAAACGGGGAAACGTTGCGTAACGACGCTGTCGGTGTGTCCCGTCTGATGCCACAACTCTTCGGCAAAGTGAGGCGCAATGGGGGAAAGCAACTTCAACAAATCATCGACGGTACTGCGGTACAACTGCGCATTTTTAACGGCATTTCCGTCGTACTTGGACAATGCGTTGACAAGTTCCATCATGCGGGCAACTGCCGTGTTGAAGGAAAAGTCGGCGTAGTCGGCGTCCACCGCCTTTATTGTTGCGTTGCGAACTCGGTTGAGTTCCTTTTCTTCCGAACGCATTTCTTCCGTTGTGGCATATTCGCCGTATGCCGCCAAAATGTACCTTTCGGCACGGTCCAACCACTTGTTGATTGCTTTGATGCCGTCGTCCGACCAAGGACCACCCTCCGTGTACTTGAAGCCGAAAGCAAGGTAGCAACGGAAAACGTCTGCGCCGTAGGTTCCCACGTACTCGTCGGGGGAAACTACGTTGCCGTGAGATTTGCTCATTCTGTTGCCGTCAGGTCCCAGAATTACCCCTTGGTGAACCAACGATTTGAACGGCTCGTCAAAGTGCAGGTAACCCATGTCCCTCAACGCCTTGGTGATGAAACGTGCGTACAAAAGGTGCATGCAGGCGTGTTCCGCACCGCCGACGTACTTGTCCACGGGAAGCATTTTGTCAATCCATTCCGTATCGAAGGGTTTTTCGGCATTGTGAGCGTCGGGATAGCGCAGATAATACCAACTACTGCACACAAAGGTGTCCAACGTGTCCGCCTCTCTGGTGGCTTTGGCGCCGCACTTGGGACAGGTTACGTCGTGAATGAATTTTTCGTGTTTTGCAAGAGGACTTGTTCCGTCGGGACGGAATTCCACGTCATAGGGAAGTTTGACGGGAAGATTTTCGTCCAGCACCTCGCCGCAATGGGGACAATAGATGATGGGAATGGGCGCACCCCAATAGCGTTGACGGGATACCAGCCAGTCACGCAGACGGTAGTTGGTCTTTATCTCGCCTTTGCCCTTTTGGGCAAGTTTTTCCACCACGGCAACACGTCCCTTTTCGCTGGGGACGCCGTCAAATTCGCCGCTGTTGCACATAACGCCGTAGTCGCAAAAGGGCAGGCTGTCGTCCACGTCGGGCGAAGCACCCTTTATCACACGTTTTATTTCCAGATTGTGCTTTTTTGCAAACTTGTAGTCCCTTTCGTCATGAGCGGGAACGCCCATTACTGCGCCTGTGCCGTAACTTGCCAAAACGTAGTCGCCTATCCACACCTGCACCTTTTCGCCGTTGGCAGGGTTGACGGCAAACGCTCCCGTGAACACACCCGTTTTTTCCTTGACAGTGGAAAGACGCTCCACTTCGTTGGTTTTGGCAACTTCATCCTTGTACGCCTGCACCGCATCCTTAAATTCCGGCGTGGTGATTTTGTCTACAAGCGGATGTTCCGGCGCAAGTACCACGTAGGTACAGCCGAAAAGTGTGTCGGCACGGGTGGTGAACACCTTGAAACTGCCGCTACCGTCGGCAAGGTCGAATTCTATTTCGCCCCCCACCGATTTTCCTATCCAGTTGCGTTGCATTGCCTTTGTCTTTTCCGGCCAATCCAACGAATCCAGCCCCGAAAGCAGTTCCTCGGCGTAATCGGTAATTTTGAAAAACCACTGTGTAAGGTCCTTTTTTATCACCTGACTGTCGCAACGCTCGCAGTGACCGTCCACCACCTGTTCGTTGGCAAGCACGGTGTTGCAACTCGGACACCAGTTGACAGGTGCCTTTTTGCGGTACGCCAAACCTTTTTTGTACAGTTGGCAGAAAATCCACTGCGTCCACTTGTAGTAATCGGGCAGACAGGTTTTTATTTCGTGATCCCAATCGAAAATTGCGCCGATGTTTTTGAGTTGCTGTTCCATAACGGCAATGTTTTTCAGCGTGCTGTCCTCGGGATGAACGCCTGTTTTTATTGCGTAGTTTTCCGCAGGCAGTCCGAAAGCGTCAAAACCCATGGGCTGAAACACGTTTTTGCCCTTCATTATCTGATACCTTGCAAAGGTGTCGGAAAGTCCGTAGTTGTACCAATGCCCGATGTGCAATTTGGCTCCGCTGGGATAGGAAAACATTTCCAGCATGTAATACTTGTTGTCGATGTCATTTGGATTGAAGGAATAAACTTTTTGTTCCTCCCACAATTTGTTCCACTTCTTTTCAACTGCTATTTTGTCCATAAATGCCTCTTAGATTATTTATAGACAAATTGTATATCAACACTACTTCTTTGTCAAGAAAAAGCGAAACTTTACACCCGACCGCCCGAACAAACAAACTTGCACTTTTTCTTTTTTTCAGCGAAAGTCAACGACGCTTTACACCAAATGCAAGGCAAAAAATGTCGAAGAAAACGTGTCTTTTCTTTGAAAAAGCCTGCTCTTCAAATGCTTTTCTTTTGAAAAACACAAACCCGACTTTTTTACTTTTTTTGCAGGTACTTTTCCGCCCTGCCTTCCTTTACGGTGAGGTAACTGCGCCCGATGGAAAAGGCCCCGTCGGGAATGTCCTTGTCTACCGTTGTACCGCACGCCACAAAACAGTTGTTGCCTATTTTGAGCGGTGCTACGAGGTTGGCGTTGCACCCGATAAAGCAGTTTTCGCCTACTGATGTTTTGTGTTTGGTTTTACCGTCGTAGTTGACAAAAATAACTCCGCAACCTATGTTGGTGTTTTTGCCTACGGTAGCGTCCCCTATGTAGGCAAGATGGCTTGCTTTTACCCCTTGTTCCAACACGCTGTTTTTGATTTCCACAAAGTTGCCAACCCTGCAGTTGTCCTTTACTCGGGCGTTGTTTCTCAGGTGAGCGTTTGGCCCCACAGTACAGTTGCTCCCCACGGTGCTGTCGCAAATGCGAGAGGCTTTCACAACGGTGTTTTCGCCTATTTCGGCATTTTCCAGAAAACTGAAACTGCCCACCACGCAGTTGTCGTGCAAAACGGTGTTGCCTTTTACTACCGCAAAGGGCTGAATTTCCACATTTTTGCCCACCACGACGGTGCTTTCAAGATAGTATTGCTGTTGCATATTTTTCTCCACACACACAGAATATGCACCTTGCGTCAAAATGTTACTTGCTTTTGTCGGCGACAAAAAACTTTGCCTCTTTTGTACGTAAAAATGCAGTGATATTGCATAAAACATACAGTATCACTGCATTTTTTTGAAATATTTTCTCAACTGCATTTCGGGCGGTTGACCGCCTAGGAAAGTTTTATCACCAACACCGTCATGTCGTCCTTTGCCTTGCCGCAGTTGCGAAGAGCCTTGTTCAACACTATTTCCGCAACGCTTTGCGGGTTGGTGCAGGAGGTGTCGGCAACTACCTGCGCAAGCGCATTGGCGTCGTCGAAACAGTCGGCAACGCCGTCGCTTACCAACACCACCATGTCCCCTTCGGCAAGGGCTTTTTTGGTTACTGAAGGACGCATTTCCTCCAACACGCCAAGAGGCAGACTGCTTCCTGCGATGATTTCCACGTTGCCGTTGTTTTTTACTATTCCGCAGGGGGCGCCCAACTTGATGAAGTCGGCAAGGCCGTTTGTCAAATCCGCCACGCAGATGTCCACGGCGCAAAAAACTTCGTTTCCGCACCCCACCAACAAATGATTGACGCAGGACAGTATCGTGTCGCTGTCGAAGCCTGCCCGATAGAAGTTTTCCACCAGACCTATTGCCGTTTCCGACATTTTTTCCGCATTACTTCCGCTACCCATACCGTCGCACAAGGCAACGATGCATTTGCCGTTGTCCGTTTTCATCACGCTGTGAGTGTCCCCCGACGCTTCGCTTCCCTCCTTGGGAACACTGCTCACCCCGAAACTCACCTCGAAACGTGGTTTCACCGACAGGCTGACGTTGACCCACGACGGGCTTTCGGTAGTGTCCGTCCTGTCCACAGTCATGTTTTGACCAAAAAGGTTGGACGCCACCTTTTCGATGACCTCTTTGTCCACGTCCTTTTTGGCAACGGTGGCAATGACGGAAAGACTGCCCGATTGCTCCATAACCACCGCTCCGCTGCACAGCACATTGTGGAAAACCAGCCTTTCCACAAGTTCCTTTTCCTTTTCGCCGCTGTACGACACCTTACCTTTACAATCGCCGGCAAGTTGCGTCAGCAGTTGAGAAACGCCTCCCAACTGCTCTCCCAAAAGCACTTTCCCGCCGTTCACCTGCTCGGTGCGGTCGGCGTAATCACGGTAGGTTTTGCACTGCACGTTTATTTCCGCAAGCAATGTTGAAACACGCACGCATTTGAGGGAAAGATGTTGAGGCACATCCAGAATGGTGCATTTGCCCCGTGTTACACCGCACTGCGCCAACTGCAACAAATTGTTTTCCGTGTTGGCAAGTTCCTGCCTCCAACAACGCACCCTTTCGGGGCAATCCTTGCACACCGTTTCGCTGCATTGCCGTACCATGGCTTTGGAAGCCTCCTCGTCGGTAACGGAGCCCACCGACATTGTAAGAAATGCCGTTTTCATGGAAAGCAATATGTCCGCAAGGCGGTACAGTTTTTTTGCAGTGTACATTCCCAACTTTTTCACGACGGTTTTTCCCAAATATTTTTCGTAGTTGCCACACACGCAATCTCTGAGGTAGTTGTAACAAGAGGTTGGAACGGCAAAATACACCACCACCGAACACACCGTCGGGACAAACACCAACGTGGAAAAACTGCCGTGCAGGTTGAGAAAGTAGGACATCAGCACATCCACGATTATTGCCGACAATCCCGCCACGTACCTGTTAAGACGGAAGGACAAAATGACGGCGACGGCGCAAAATACGCAAAAAACGCAACCGTCGTACATGCCCGTAGCAAGCAAATTTCCAAGCCCCAACAACGCCGACATTACCAGCGTTACCTTGTCGCCGAACACCGAACAGCAAAACAGCAACACGAAAGGAAAGAAAAAGTATTCTACCCGCAGTTGCAGCACCTGCAGATTGCTCATTCCGTAACTTGCCACAATCATAAACAACGAAATGCAAATTACCTCGTCCAGGGCGGGGCGGTAGGCAAGTCCACGCAAAAAAACGGCACGGAAAAAGTAGATGCACACAAAGGAAAAGGCTATGCCGCACAGGGAATAGAGAATTTTGTCGAACAACGCAAAATAATCGGCAGTGCCGTACACGCAGTAGAACACGTTGCTTGCCACAAGATACAGCAACAAATTGAGTTTTTGAATCTTTTTCTTGATAAACTTGTGCAACAACACAAAAATAATCACTACACCGCACCTGATTGCGGCGTGCAAAACACGTTGCCATCCGAAAGGTATCGCCGTTGCAACGCTTATCGCCGCAGCCAAAAAAGGGTTGACGGAATACACCGCACCCACAAACAGTCCGAAGGACAGCGCCCCGTCAAACACATTGCCGCAACACAGCGCACACACGGCGAACGTCAGATACAACAGCACCGTTTTCCAAGATATTTTTGCCTTTGACATTTTTTTAACCTCGCTTATGCCAAATGCTACTATCTTACAACCGTTTGGTTTTGAAAAATATTGGCAAATGCTGTTATATTTTGTTGCAAAGGGCAAAACCACCGACAATGGGGACAAGTGCAACAAAAACTTTTGCAACAAAACGCTCGCAAATATTAAACGGACACGCTTTGAACATTTGCAGGAAACAAAACTTTCGAAAAAGGGCAAAAAAAACAGAATAAAAACCGTCCGTTGCAGAAAAACAAGGGCGTATCGCCTGACAAAATCGACACCATCCGCCAAGTGCTGGTTTTACCGCCTTTCAAAGCCGCAGAAAGGAAAGTTATCATTAAGTAACAAACACGGAAAATTGTCGATACTTTTTACCCTGACGAACCTTAAACTTGCCGATAACGGTTATTTTGCCCTATTGCGCAGAAATTTTGATTTGACGGCGGATTTCAAGCCTTTGCACAAAAGCGCTACATCACCCGACACAGAAGACAGGCAAGCACGCTTCCCACCAAGTTGCAAAACAAGCCTATCGGTATGGCAAATCCCGTGCGTTTGACGTTGGTTTGTGCAAAATACACGCTGGCTACGTAAAACACCGTTTCGCTGCTTCCCATAATGACGGAGGCGCAACGTCCGACGTAACTGTCCACACCGTAGTTTTTGTACACGTCGGTGAGGATGGCAAGACTGCCGCTGCCGGAAAAAGGTCGCAACAGCACCAATTTTACCACCTCTTCGGGTATGCCCAAAAGGCGAAAAGGCGGGGCGAAAAATTCCGTAAGGTACTTTTCCAACCCGCTGGCTTGCAAAGCGTTGACGGTGATGAACATTGCCGCAAGATAGGGAAAAACGGAAAGGGACAGCGAAAAGGACTTTTTTGCACCCAGCACAAAGGAATCGTACACGTTGACCTTTTTGAAAAGCGCAAACGCCAACACCAGAACAATCAAAACAGGTACTACGTAGTTCACTTTTTTGCCCTTCCGTAACACGCAAACACAAGAGCCACCCCAAAAACGGCGGTAACGGCGGTAGCCAAAAGGTTTGGAAGCAGAATATCGGCAGGGGAAAGAGAACCCAAAGAGGCACGCAAACCTATCACCGTTGTGGGCACCAACTGTATGCCCGTGGCATTCACCACAAACAGCATTGCCCCTGCACGGGAAAGTTTTTCCCCTTTTTCCGTTTCGTGTATTGCGGAAATTGCCGACGGCGTTGCGGCGTTTCCAACGCCCAGAAGATTGGACGCTTCGTTCAACGAAATGTATTGTTTTGCCACTTCCGACACGTTACCGTACAAAAAATTGTTGACGGGTTTCAGGCAAAGGGACAGTTTTTCCACCAGACGGCACTGCTCCGCCACGTTGAAAATGCCCATCCACAGGCAATACACGCCGCACAGTCCGAATGCCGTTGTCAGCGCCTGCGCCGAACTGTCCACGCACACGGAAAGCACCTTGTCGGGATTGGCAAAAGTGAGAAAAGATATGGCTAGTATTGTTGTTACCGTCCACACGATATTCATACTGTATTGTAGTTGAAGTAAACGTTATTTATTACCTAACTGTTGCCTTTTGTGTTGTTACCGGTTTGCTAAACACTTTTTACTTGTGCCTAGTGCATAATTTCGTTACATTGTTTGCAGAGGCAAACGACCACCACGTTCCCTGACTGTTTCCCTTAGTGTTTACGAGTTTCAAAATATGCTTTGTAAACAAAAAATATTATCATTGACAAAGTGCGTCACATTGTTGCAGAGGTCAGAATCAGTATTTTTATCAACTGTTTTTTTTGTGTTTTACTAGTTCCCCAAATATGTTTTGTAGACAAAAAATATTGTACCGTGTGCAAAAATTCGTTACTTTTTTGTGTGCGTCAATGTACAACGAAAGACGAAGTTTGTAAAAAGACGATTCAGTCATGCAACAAAGACGTTTCCGTCATGCAACTTTTGATACCTTTTTCCAGACATCCGCAAAGAAAAACTGCAATTTTGACCTTTGCCCCTGTTTCTGCATTACTCACGGGTAGCGTTTGTGCCAATTTGTGGCAGGTACAACCGTGCGCTACATCTTCCCAATGAGTTTACAAATTGAAAAGCGCAGTGTATAATGTATACTATCGAAATATGGCTATATTTTGAAATACATCGAAAAGGTTTCATTTGCCTTTTGAAAAACCGAGAGGTACTGCAATGAAAAAAACCTACTACATCACAACCCCCATCTACTATTCCAGCGGAAGTTTTCACCTGGGACACTGCTACACAACGGTAATTTGCGACGCCATTGCACGTTTCAAGCGTATGGACGGCTACGACGTGTTTTACCTTACCGGCACCGACGAACACGGGCAAAAGGTTCAGCAAAAAGCGGAACAGGCGGGCGTTACGCCAAAACAGTACGTTGACAAACTGTACGAACAGATAATCAACCTGTGGAAAGTGTTGGGAATATCTTACGATAAATTTATCCGCACCACCGACGACTACCACGAAAAAACCGTGCAGAAAATTTACGAAAAGTTGCTGGCAAGCGGCGACCTGTACAAATCGGAATACGAGGGCTGGTACTGCACCCCCTGCGAATCCTTCTGGACGGAAAGCCAACTTGTGGACGGAAAATGCCCCGATTGCGGACGTGAAGTCAAGTTGGAAAAGGAAGAAAGTTACTTCTTCCGCCTTTCAAAGTATCAGGACAGACTGATTGAGTTTTACAAGCAAAATCCCGATTTCATTTCCCCCAAATCCCGCATGAACGAGATGATAAACAATTTCATCAAGCCGGGGCTGAAAGACGTGTGCGTTTCCCGCACCACATTCGATTGGGGCGTGAGATTGCCTTTCGACAAAAAACACGTTGCCTACGTGTGGATAGACGCCCTCACCAACTACATAACGGCGTTGGGCTACCTGCAAGATGACCACGAAAACTTCGACAAGTTTTGGCCTGCAGATTTGCACATGGTGGGCAAGGAAATCGTGCGTTTCCACACGATAATCTGGCCGGCGCTGCTTATGGCTTTGGACTTGCCCCTTCCCAAAAAAGTGTACGGACACGGCTGGTTGCTTTTCGGCAACGACAAGATGAGTAAATCCAAGGGCAACATTGTGGACCCCTTCTTCCTTGTGGACAGATACGGCGTGGACGCAATACGATACTTCCTTTTGAGGGAAATTCCCTTCGGAAGCGACGGCGTGTACACAAACGAAGCGTTGCTTACACGCACCAATGCCGATTTGGTAAACGATTTGGGAAACCTCGTTTCACGCACCACCGCCATGGTTACGCAGTACTTCGACGGCATCGTACCGCAAGCGGACGTCTTCACCGATTTGGACAACGAACTTGTTGCACTGTGCAACGAAACGTTGGAAAAAGTGCGCAAAAACATGGAGGAACTTTCCGCCCCCGACGCTTTGGCAAACATTTTCAAAATTGTGCAACGTGCCAACAAATACATTGACGAAACAATGCCGTGGTCGCTTAACAAAAACGGCGAAAAACAGCGTCTTGCAACGGTAATGTACGTTTTGTGCGAATGTATCAGAATTTCCGCTACGCTTTTCGAACCTTTCATTCCCACCACGGCGCAAAAGATTTTTGACAAACTCGGCTTGCCTTTGCCCAAAGACTTTTCGCAAATTGCCTTCGGAAACCTTGCCGCAGGCACCAAAGTTAACAAGGGCGAAAACCTTTTCAACCGTATTGACGTGGCAAAGGAACTGAAACAACTTGACGAAATAGCGCAATCACAAAGTAAATCGGCGCAAAAACAAACGCCCCCGCAAGACCTTGTGGACATAAACGACTTTGCCAAAATAAAACTTTGCACGGCAAAGGTTGTGGAATGCACCAAAGTGGACAACAGCGACAAACTGCTTTTGCTGAAATTGCAGGTGGGCGACGAAATGCGTCAGGTAGTCAGCGGAATTGCCCACTGCTACCAACCTTCCTACCTGGTGGGAAAAACGGTGGTACTCGTGAAAAACCTTAAACCGGCAAAAATAAGAGGTATCGAAAGCAACGGAATGATTTTGTGCGCCGCAGACGGCAAAAACGTCATTTTCGTAACGCCGGAAAAGGAAACGGAAAGCGGAAAGGAAGTGCGCTGACATGATAGACAGCCATTTGCATTTGGACGACGCCAAGTTTGACGGAGTGAGGGAACAGATAATAAACGATTTTCCTCTTCACAACATCGATTTTGTCATAAACAACAGTTGCGATTTGCCCTCCATGAGAGAAAGCGCACGGCTGGCAAAGGAAAATTTCCGTGTTTTCGCCACTGTAGGAATGCACCCCCACGACGCCAAAAGTTTCGACGTCAATTTTGAAAAAGAAATGATTGCCTTGGCACAACACCGCAAAGTGGTTGCCGTAGGGGAAATCGGATTGGACTACTTTTACGACATTTCCCCCCGACAGGTACAAAAGGACGTTTTTGCAAGACAACTGGAAATTGCCGACAAACTGCATTTGCCCGTTACCCTTCACGTACGGGACGCCTACGGCGACGCATTGGACGTTTTGACGGCACAAAAACGTTTTCTCAACAACGGCGTTTTGTGGCATTGCTACGGAGGCAGTGCGGAATTTGCCTCGCAAATGGTAAAAAAAGGACACTACTTTGCTTTTGGCGGAGCCATTACCTTCAAAAACGCCAAAAAGGAAGATGTAATAAGGGCAATACCGCCCCAACGTATTTTGTCGGAAACGGACAGCCCCTACATGACGCCCGTGCCTTTGAGAGGCACCGTCAACAATCCTTTCAACGTGCGTTTCGTAGTGCAGAAACTGGCGGAGGTGTACGGTACGGATTTTTCCGCCATGGAAGAACAAATCCGCAAAAACTGCCTGCAACTGTTTCCCAAAATTGCCGCTTTTTTGAAAGACTGAAAGTCCAAACACTTGTTTTGAAGGGAAATTTCCCTTTTCACGATAAAGAGGCAAATCTTACAAAAAACGCCGTTGAGGCGAAATGGTCTGCGGCACAGCAGGGCAAACGCTTGTTTTTGCACAGAAATGCTTGACAAAGAAACTGTGGCAGGAAAGACGTTTTCAACAATCCAAAAGCCACAACTGTATTGAAACGATAGCGGAACGGTTGCAATTTTCTACGACAAAAACCTGTTGACAAAACGGGCAAAAGAGCAGAGGAAAACACTGCAAGTTTTCCGTGCGGACAAAGACACAAAAGACATAAACAAAAACAAACAACACAAAAACACGCAGTAAAATGCAGCAATAACGCCGAAAATGTACGTTATCTCTGCATTTTTTGCACACAACGAAACTATGAACAACTACGTTTACATTCTCAACAACAAAATTTACATCAACCTCACCAACCGTTGCAGCAACAACTGCGACTTTTGCATACGCCATGGAAGGGAGGGCATGGGCGACAGCAAACTGTGGATTACCGAAGAGCCCACCACGGAAGACGTGCTGGAACAACTTCCGCAAAATCTCGACGACTACGACGAAGAGGTGGTATTTTGCGGATTCGGCGAACCTACGTACAACTTGGAAACGCTGGACGAAGTGGCAAGTTACCTGCACTGCAAAGACAAGAAAACACGCATAAACACCAACGGACAGGCAAACCTGATACACAAACGGGACGTTACCGACATTTTAGTTACCGGTTGCGACACCATAAACGTTTCCCTCAACGAAAGCACCGCCGACAAGTATCAACAGCATTGCAAAAGCATTTTCGGCAAAAAGGCGTTTGACGCCCTTGTGGAATTTGCCTCGCTGTGCCGTCAGCGTGGGGGCAACGTTGTTTTTTCCGTTGTGGACAGCATAGGCGAAAAGGACGTTGAAGCGTGCAGGAAACTTGCCGAAAGAATGAAAATCCCCCTCCGAGTACGTCGCAAGGAGTAACAATGAACGTAAACTACGATTTACTTTTTCAAGAGGCAAAAAGCAAGGCGAAAGAGGGAAGCAAACTGCTTTTGCACGTGTGCTGCGCCCCCTGCGCCACCTACTGTCTGACACGTTTGCTGGACGTATTCGACATTACGCTGTACTTTTCCGACGACAACATTTTTCCCGACGCCGAATGGGAAAAACGCCTCGGCGAAGTGAAAAAACTTGTGGACATTGTTAACAACGGCCAATTTGAGCAGAAAGCGAAATTTCCGCTTAAACTGCATGTCAAACAATACAACTACGGCAACTTTTTGCACTGCGCAAAAGGCTTGGAAAAGGAAAGAGAGGGGGGCGCAAGGTGTGAAAAGTGCTTTGAACTGCGCCTTGACGACACTCGCAACTTTGCCGACGCCAACGGATTCGACTACTTTGCCACCACTCTCACCGTTTCCCCCTACAAAAACAGCCAAGTTATCAACGCCGTGGGAAGCGGACTTGCCAAAAAAGCGCAGTGGCTTTGCACCGACTTCAAAAAGCACAACGGTTACAACGAAAGCGTGCGTCTGTCGCAAAAATACGGCTTGTACCGCCAGCACTACTGCGGATGCGCCTTCGCCCTTCTACAAATGCAACGGGAGCAAAAACAAAATGATTGAAAAACCGCCGATTTTCTATTTGGCGGTTTTTACGTTTTTCCCTCTGTTGTTCGGGTCTTGTTGCGCTACTGCTTTGCCTTGCGGTATTGCTTTCTACCTGCAATACTGCTTTTGTTACAACTTTTCTGGCGACGGTTAACTTGCAATACTGTTTTATCTGTTTATCTGTGTTTTTCCACTATTGCCGTTGATTACCAACTTGTCGGTTTTATTGCATTTTTTAGTTTTTGTTTTGTGAAGATGACCCCTGCAACGACACTTTTTGTAACACCGTAAACGACTTTTTTACTTGCGGTGAGGTTTTTTTGTTATTGTCCTGTTGATTTTCAACCTGTACTTTGCGACGGCACAAACTGTGTTTTGGCAAAAAAATGCGAATTTGTTGAACATTTTACATAAAGTACTACGATAAATATATTATTAATCGTTGCCAAAATACTTTTTTTCTTATATAATTTTTACAAGAAGTAACGCTCATTTTCAATTCAGCAAATTTGTGAAACAAAACTCTAAGGGGAGAAATGACATGAAAAAATTTTTGCTTTGTCTGCTTGTTGTCGTGTTGGCATGTACATTGGTGCTTGTCGCCGCCTGCGACGAAACGGAAAATGCCGAGTTTGAAGAATATCGGAAAATTGTTACTGCGATGGCGCAAAAAGTCAATGAGGACTGGGGAACATCCCAAAACGTAAAGTCAGGAAAACTTTACCGTCAACACCCTGCCGAAGAAATTGACGCTATTGTGGAACAATGCACGGAAAAACGCCGAGTGACAATTCCTTGTTTTTCAAGGACACTTTTGACCAAAGCATCTACATTCCCGTGGTTGTGGGGGAAATTGTCGCACAGGATTTCGGGGGAACTTCTTTTTACAACGTAGGAATCACCATTGCCGACCTCAACGAGCATGTGATGACTGTTTCCGACGGCACAAAAAAGACAAGTTATGCGTACCGCCATGACCCGGACAACCCGCAAGACGACAATTTTGTTGTAATTGAAATAGATTTCACCGACGCAGAAAACTTCCAATTTGTTGCCTTGCGATTTGACGACCAACTGCAACATTGCGTGTACTTTTACGGCGACTCGCATAAAAACTTTGTTACCGTATGCAACGATTTGCGAAACGGACATGAAAACAACAACTACGTTGCCTACACCAAGGGCAATGCAAGTTACATGATAACGGACGTGAAAACCGTGCGAAACTGTTTTGAAACGGTTGCGGAACAGTACACCGAAACCGTCAAGCAATCTGCCAAAGACGTGTTGAAAAACGTCAGTTACACCGTTACCTACCAACAATTTTTGGAACACATGGGGAACTACGTTGAAATTTCCACCACCGCAGGCGATTGGATGATGAATGGCAACATCGTTATCGGATACCAAGGGACTTCTTCCGTCATTACTCTGCCCGACGACGCAACAAAAATCTGGTGCAATTTTTACATATCGGACAGCGTGAAAACGTTGATTATTCCCGAAAATATAAAATCGGTGGCTGCCACAACCGACTACGTAGAGGCGTTGCAAAACGGACAAGAACCTCCCGACGCCGACTACACCGCCGACCTTTCGCAAATTGTGAACTGCCCCGCAAAATATTTACGCATTTTGGGCGGATACAACCTTACCGACGTACAAAGTTCCGCCGATTTGTTTGTTGCCGACAACCACTGTCTGTACGCCGATACGGGAGAGTTGCTGTACGTAACGGAAAACGACAACATAACCTCCCTCACCATTGACGAAAACAACCTGGGATTGGACGTTGAAACGCAACTTGCCACAATCAACTTGCGCAATTTGAAAAATCTTGACATTACCCTGTCCGACGACGGCGAAAAAAGTGGATTTGCTTTGACTTCTCTCACGTCGCAAAGTATCGTATTGTATCAAAAACGGTTTTTCAAGAACATCACAATCCGCAACGTTTCTGGCGAATTTGTCGTGCAATTCGATGCGGAAAGCGTAAGTAATGTGCAGACGCTACAACTTGTAGCGAAAGAAAACGCTTCTCCCGATTTGAGGCTGGAATTTAACAGTCCGGTAGACGAGGTGTTGCTTTCCGACGGATTCAACAACGTTTCCGTTTACATATACAGCGACAACACGACGGAAATAACGGTTCCGCAAGACATAAACTGCATTGAGGTAGCCAGTTCGTCGCAACTTGCCACAGTCTACCTGCCTTGGACAAAATTTCAATTTGTCTACGAGGGAATAAAAAACAAGTTGGGCATCATAGAAACCTCCGTGTTTGATTTCGACTATCAAACCACAACGGAAAACCTCAACATCTACGGCCCCAACTGTAATGCGGTGTTTCAACCCACAACACAGGAAGAACTGCAACAACTGGAATTGATTGCAATCTTCCCCGACATATATTACGACGACGCCACTACTCCGCCTTCGGCAGGTATCAACGGCTATTTCGGAGAGGGCAGCGTCATCACGGTGCCGGAAAAAATACTCGGATACACCGTTACGTCCTACACCCTTACCAACACTTCTACGCAAAGCACCGCTCCCGACCCAGTAGTGGAAGGCATTACCGAACTGTACTTGCCTTCAACGTTGGAAACGTTTTCCGTCGTAATGACGGAAAATCTTCCCTCGTACAGCCTGCAACGCATTGTGTTTGACGGCAGCAAAGAAAGATTTTTGGAAATTTTCGGCGGCGACATGTACATTTTGGAAACGCTCTTTTTCTACACCGAAGAGATACAATGCACCGACGGCAATTACCTGCCGGAAATACAAAATCAGATTGAAGTCTGGAACTACTCCGACAGCAGCGGAAACACCCTCTCAATAATTGTGAACTGGGGATCTTCCGATACATGGATAGCCGACTTGTCGGCAGAGGTACGCCTTGTAATAGAGGGAGAACTTTTTCAGTACCACGGTTTTAACCTTAATTGGCAGCACATGTCCTTTACGTGCTATCCCTCTTGGTATTGGGAACTTCCCGATGAAGAAATCAACCAGAACCGCAAATTTTACCACGTATCATTCAACCTTACGCAAAACACACGAAACGGCAAAAACGAGATTAATTCCGTTTCGGTGGACTGGTTTGACTTTCAGTTTGTTTCCAAAGAAGCAAGCGAAGACATTTTCCACCGTTTCGACGCCGTTAAAACCGTGCAACCCGCCTGCACGTCGTGGGGCAACTCCTACACAGTTTGTTCCGTGTGCGGAGAATTTGGGAAATTTCTGGAAGAAACTCCGCCCATCGGACACGATTTCCAAAATCACGTCTTCGTGCCTTCCACCTGTACGGAATACGGCTATTGGATGAAAACCTGCACGGCTTGCGGAGAAACGGAAAAGTACGACTACGAAACCTCTTTGGCACCTCACTCCTACACAATTTTGGTGGAAGAAAAGGAATCCACCTGCATCGAACAAGGTTACCAAAGGTGGAAATGCGACCTTTGCGGCGATGTTCGTAAAAACAAATTGCCGTTGTCCGACCAACACCTCTACGGCGACGACGGACTTTGCACGGTATGCAACGAAGCGCACGCCGTGTTTGATTTGTTTGGTACTGACGAAGGTTACGTGATAGTTGGTCTGCACGACGACACAACTACGGAAATAACCGTTCCTTCACAGTTGAGGGGCATTCCCGTGTATCGTTTCACCTTTACGGACAACACTTCTTTGCAAAAAGTCGTAGTTGCCGAAGGCACAGGTATAATTTGGGAAAATGCCTTTGCGGGATGCACCGCTCTTCGAGAAGTAATTTTGCCCGACAGCGTCTACACAATAACGGGAAACGCTTTTGCCGGATGTACGAGTCTGACGGGAATAGTACTTCCCGACTCGTTGAATAACGTCGAATCCACCTCTTTCAAGGGTTGCACTTCTCTTACAAGTATTGAAATGAAGGAAAATACGTCATTGGGAACAATGCACGTAAACTACGTCTTTGCCGATTGCCCGTTGCAAACGGCAACAATAAACGGAAGAGACTTTGCCTATATGTATTTTGAAACGCTGGTTTCCTTAACTGTAATAGGCGGAGAACTGACTGGTTCGAGTGAGGCAATTTTTGCCCCTAACCTGCAATATCTGGAAATTTGCGACAACGCAACGGGGGGGATTTCCCCTGTGTTCCAAAACTCCGCAAAACTTACCACCGTTATTGTGGGCGACGGCGTGCAATACATATACGACGACGCATTTGCCAACTGCACAAGCCTTACCGATGTAACGCTGGGAAGGGGAATAGTTCAGTTGGGTAGACTGACGTTTACGGAAAACGTTTCCGTACATATATCCGATTTTGACGCATTCTGCTTGACGGCGGAAACTTTCACCGAATGGCCGACAAACTGCAACATCTACGCCGACGGAAACCTGCTTACGGAATTTGTTTCCCCCGAAACAATGCAAACAGTGCCTGCAAATATGTTCAAAAATTACGGCAAACTGGAAAAAATCGTTTTGACAAACGTCGTAACGATAGGCGAAAACGCTTTTGAAAACTGCACAAACCTTGCAACGGCGGACATGGGCGACTGTCTGCAAGGGATAGAATCTTTTGCTTTTCAAAATTGCGGACTGAAAGAAATTGTCATTCCCGATTCAGTCGTTTCCGTAGATTGCCAAGCATTCTACATGTGCCAGCAGGCAACAAAGTTGCATTTAGGCAAAAAGTTGACAACCTTTGGAGACTACTCGTTCGCCTCCCTTGACTCGTTGAAAGAGATTACTTCCACCCCCGATGCAGAATTCGTCTACGCAGAAACGGGGTCACGATACATCTTTTCCGGCACAAACGGCGTTACATCGGCAGACGTTTCTTCGGAAATTTCGATTTTGTTTGACAAGAGCGAAATTGAAACAATCAACATCAACAGCGGTACGGGCAAATCCTTCTCGTTGCAAGGCAACACGAAAGTAACTTCCGTTACCATGGCAGACAGCGTAACAACCATTTCCGAAACGGCTTTCAGCGGCTGCACCGCTCTGTCGCAAATTCAACTGTCGCCAAACATTACGGTTATAGGACGTCACGCTTTCAGCGACTGCACCGCTCTGTCGCAAATTCAACTGTCGCCAAACATTACGGTTATAGGAAGTTACGCTTTCAGAAACTGCACCTTGCTGCAAACGATAGAAATCCCCTCAACGGTAACGGAAATAGGAGCTTATGCTTTCAGCGGTTGTACGGCGATCAACTCCATGACGGTGCCGGAAGGGGTAACGGCAATCGAAAAAGGTACCTTCGAAAACTGCACCGCTTTGCGTGAAATTGAATTGCCTGATAGCGTAGACACAATTGGAGTTAGTGCGTTTTCCCACACCGCACTGTCGCAGATAACGCTGCCGCAAACTTTGCTTTCCATTGCAGCGTCGGCATTCAGTGACTGCACACAACTTACAGGCGTAACGCTGCCTGATTCTTTGAGAACCTTGGGCGAATACTGTTTCAAAGGATGCACTTCTCTTGAAGGAACCATCAATCTTCCCAGTATCGTAACCATCGAAGACGGGGCGTTTCAAGACACGAAAATATCGGAAGTTGTGCTGGGACAAAATTTGGAAAGCGTGGGATATTTCGCATTTAAAACAGTGGAAAACAATCTGAACAAGGTAAACTTTTTGGGAAGCGTTGCACAGTGGACTCAAATTGACTTTGAAATGAACCATTGCAACCCCACCTACTACGCAAACGATTTGTACATCAACGGCGTTTTGCTTACGGAAATAGACTTGCAAACGGACGTTTCGGAAATAAAACAGTACGTTTTTTACAACTGCAAGAGTCTTACGGACGTGTACCTAGGAAGCAACATAGTTTCGTTACAACAGGAAATTTTTGTCGGCTGCGACGGACTGACCACCCTGACGATTCCCTTCCTCGGGGCAACGGCGGAAGCAAACGGAAACCTCATGTATCTGTTTGGAGATTATGTGTCGGGCTTAAAGGAAGTAACTCTGTTGCAAGGCACCGAAATAGCCGACGAGGCTTTCCGAAATTGGGACTCGTTGGAAAAGGTAGTGTTGCCTTACTCCCTGCAAAGTTTGGGAGAAAAAGCTTTCCAAGCATGTTCTTCTTTGCGTTCGCTGACATACACGGGTAGCACCGAAGACGTGGCATTGCCACCGATTTTGAGGCGCATAGGAAGATATGCTTTTGGCGGAACCCCATTATTGTACGAGCAATTTGATAACGGCTACTACGTAGACGATTGGCTGGTAGATTACGCTTACGGCGCCTCTTCCGTTACAATCAGAGATAGAACGCACGGAATTGCCGAATACGCCTTGGCAAACCTTCCCTGTACGGAACTGACCATTCCGAAATACGTCGGAATAATCGGTTTTTCCGCCCTCAACGGATGCTCTCAACTTGAAAGCCTGACCGTGCCTTATGTGGGAGGATTTGGCGTAGCCCTCACGCAAGAAGAGAAAAATGCCGCTTACTTCGGCTATATTTTCGGATCGTCGGACAAATACAACAACAACGAATGCGTTCCTGCCACGCTGACAAGAGTGGAAATAACGTCGACACGTGAGATTCAGTACAGCGGAATGAGCGGTCTGTCCAACCTGACGCAGTTGGTGCTGCACGACGGACTTCGCTACGTTTACTCACTCGCCTTTATAGATTGCAGAAGTTTGCAGCAACTGTGGATAGACGACGTGGCGTCGTGGTGTGAAATTGATTTCGAAGAAATGTACGCCAACCCGATGATGTACGCCGACGAACTGTACATAGCGGGCGAAAGGCTGTACGGTCAGTTGGAAATTCCCGAAACGGTAACGGAAATAAAGGCATACGCCTTCTACGGCTACGAAGGAAGATACGCAACTTTGCCACGCAGTTTGCAGAAAGTGGGAAGAATGGCGTTTTCCTTCACCTCATTGGAAAAAATCTACTACTACGGAAGCATTGACCAGTGGCAGTTGGTGGATTTGGACCCCACCGCTTTGGGCGAAGGAACACAAGTGCCCGTCTACTACTACTCGGCGTATCAACCTACCGAAGAAGGTAACTTCTGGTACAAAGCACCCGACGGACAATTTATCGAATGGTAAAAAAACCGCAACGTGTTTGCCGACGGCAACCTTACGAAAGTGCGAATAACAACACGGACAAAATGCGGATTATTCAAAACCTAGGGCATCAAAATATAAAAGCAGATGTGAAAACATCTGCTTTTTTTCAGGGCAAGTTGCAAAAGAAAAGCACATTGGAAAAGTTGCGTCAAACGCAAACGTTGACAAATGGACGGGCTAAACATCTTCAAAAATGCTACGGTTGCAAAAACTTGCTGACGGTAGCGTTTATTTTGTACGCAACACCTTTACAATAAAAAAATTGCTTTGCCCTGCAAAGCGGTACCGCCGCACCGAAAGCAACAAAAACAACAAAAAAGTCCGCTGACGGCAAAAGCGTTGTGTACAGGCTCTGCCAAGCAAGCGGACATGATTTTTTGTTAAATTTCAAGCAGGTTTTTCTGCAAAAGGAACGGCAATTAACTAAACAAATAAAATTCATGCAACGGTAAAGGCATTGTTTCGTGGCAAGGGTAGGCTTGTGCGTGTTTACAACTGCCAAAAAACTTCCGTCAGTCAGAATTGCTTTTCCCTCACAAACCATGGACAACAAGTTCAGGCGGGCAAAACCGAGGGGATTTTTTCGCCGAGAAGTTGCACCAGCCAATCGCCGAAAAAGTTGTTTTTGTAGATGTTGTTTGCCACCCAACTTTCGGCAAAAGCGTCGTGCGCAAGTTTTTTGATGTTGGGCAGGAAAGTTTCCGACGTGCCAAGCAAAAAGCCGATGATGACGGCAAAAATGAGGTACACCACGGCAACCGCCAGCACTGCGCCCAGAATTCTGTTGACGGTGCCAAGCACATGCACTTTGTTGACAAGTTTGGAAATGAGCGCCGTTACCATACCGTACACCAACGCCAACACAATGAAGGTGGCAATCAGCGCAACGAGAGAGCGGGTGGAATCGTTTTCTATTACCGACGCCAGCCACTGTTCCGGATAGGGGGAAAGGTAGGAAGTGCCTATCGCCACCACGAAAACGCCCACTACGGCAAAAATTTGTTTCAAAAAGCCTTTCAATATGCCCACCACGAGGGCAACTGCCATACAGCCTAAAACAATGTAGTCTACTATGTTCATTTTGTTTCTCCGTAAAATTTGTAAGTTTGAAAATTGTGTTGTCCCGCCACATTCAATTTGCAGGACACACAGTGGAAATGTGACAATGTTTTTGTACTTGCAGTTTACATATTTTTCCCGATTTTGTCAATAAGTGTACCCCTGTTGAAATAAAAAGAGAAAATTTGCTGTAACATTTTGACGAAACGCTTTGTTTTTTGAAAAAATCACCTTTCTTTGCTCTTGTTACTTTTTTTCAATGTTGCTTTTTACAAACGTCTGTTGCCCCAAACTGCATTTTCGGTAAAATCGCAACATATTTCTTTTGAAAACGTGTTTTCCCTGCAACTTTTACTGCGAAAAAACCAATCTTTTGCAAAGAAAACCACACTTGTTGCGGCAGGCACTGCAAATGCCCTTGCGCCCTGCCCCGTGACATTGCCGAAAAAAAGTTGCGCCACAATGCAATGAATCTGTGTACATAAAATAAACGCACAAAACGCCTGTTTTATCGCAAAATAAAAAAAGAGGAAAAATTTTCCTCTTTTTTTGTTTTTCTCAAAATTTTGCACTGCACCGTTGTTTTACATTTCAATTTGTGGCAACGGGCTGAAAGTTTTTCTTCAATTTCGCCCTGTTGTGCGTTTTTGCAAGTTTATTTGCAATGCACAAACAGTGACCTGACCTGTAATTGTACCGAATTTATCAATACGGTGGCAAAATTTCGGTACGCAACACTGCCGTTTCAGCAATCCGTTACATTTTTTCCGGCGCTGCAATGCCCAAAAGGGACAAGCCTTTTTTGAGGGTTGTTGCGGTAACTTGCACCACACGTAAACGTGCGTTCTGACGGGAAAGGTCGTCGCAAATTACCCTGTGTTCCATGTAAAATTTGTTGAAAGCCTGCGCTATGTCAATCAACAAACCGGAAAGTATGCTGGGTTCGTACTTGTAGGCGGCGTCCTTTACCGCTTGCGGGAAGGATGCAATCAACTTGCACAGACGCAACGTTTCGGGGTTGTCCAAAGCGGAATTGTCGTGGGCGATTTTGACAAATCGGGACATTCCCGCCTTTTCCAGAATGGAATTGCACCTTGCGCAGGTGTACTGCAAGTAGGGTGCCGTTTCTCCGTCGAAGTTGAGCACTCTGTCAAAAGTGAAGGTAATATCCTTGATTTTGCTGTTTTCCAAGGCGGAAAACAGTACTGCGCCGACGCCCACCTGTTCGGCAACGGTTTCCTTGTCCGCCAGGTTGGGATTTTTTGCCGTGATTATTTCCAATGCTTTTTCCACCGCTTTGTCCAAAACGTCTTTAAGAAGCACCACGTTGCCCTTTCGGGTGGACATTGCGCCATCTTCCAGACTTACCATGCCGTAAGCGACGTGTACCAAATCCTTTGCCCAGGGGAAACCGGCAAGTTCCAGCACCTTGAAAAACTGTTTGAAGTGCAAATTTTGCTGATACGCCACAACGTACAGACACTTGTAGAAGTCGTATTCCTGTTTGCGCCAGATGGCTGCGGCAATATCCCTGGTGGCGTACAGACTGCTTCCGTCGCTTTTCACAAGCAGACAGGGGGGCATTCCGTATGCCGAAAGGTCCACGATTTTTGCGCCCTGACTTTCGGTGATGAGTCCCTTTTCCTGCAACATTTCCAACGGCTTTTGCATTTTGTCGTTGAAGAAACTTTCGCCGTTCCAACTGTCAAAGGTAACGTGCAGCCTTTTGTAAATGCGCTTTACGTCGTCCAGCGTGATTTTTTTGAAAAATTCAAAAAGTTGCAAGGCTTCTTTGTCGCCCTGTTCGATTTTTGCAAACCAATGTCTTGCCTGCTCGGTGAGGTCGGGGTTTTCCGCCTCTTCCTGGTGAAATTTTACATACAGACGTTGCAACTCCGCAACGCCCTTTTGTTCCACTGTTGTTTTGTCCCCCCACAGTTTGAAAGCCACAATCATTTTGCCGAACTGCGTGCCGTAGTCGCCGAGATGGTTTATTCCCACAACGTTGAAACCCAAAGCCTTGAAAAGTTTGTAAAGGCTGCTGCCTATTGCCGTGGTGGAAAGGTGTCCTATGTGGAAGGACTTGCAGATGTTGACGGAACTGTAATCGATACAAATTGTTTTGCCTTTTCCCTCGCCGCTGTCGCCGTACTTTTCGCCGAGTTTTTCCACTTCGCCCAAAGTTTCGGCAACAAAAGCGGCACGGTTGACAAAAAAGTTGAGGTAGCCGTTTACCGCCTGCACCTGCGTTACCACGTTGTCCGTTGCAATGCTTCCCGCAAGGTTTTGCGCAATGACAACGGGGGACATACGCATTGTCCTTGCCAGAAAAAAGCAGGGGAATGCGTAATCGCCGAAATTGTCGTCGGCGGCTGCCGCGAGGGTGTTTTGCACCTCTTCCTGCGTTACCGCCGAAGTGTAGTTTTGCAACGCCTGATGGATAAGTTTGGAAATGTGTGATTTGTAATCTGTCATACTGTTACTCGCCGTCGTCCACGTCCTCCGCCTCTACGGGGCTTTCGGACACGCACACAACCTGCGCTTCTCCCTTAAATTTCATAATACGTACGCCCAATGTATCTCTGCCTATCTTGGAAATGTCGTTGGCACGCACACGGATTACCACGCCGTTGTTGGCAATTAGCATAACGTCGTTTTCCGGATTGATTAGTTTGAGGTTGACAAGTTTGCCCGTTTTGGCGTTGAAAACGCCCGCTTTGATACCTTTGCCCGCACGGGATTGCAAGCGGTAGTCTTCGATGTCGCTGCGTTTTCCGAAACCGTTTTCCGAAACGGTGAGTACTTCCAGCCCCTCTCTTACCACTGCCATGTCTACGACGTAGTCGTCGCCGTCCAGTTTCATGGACCTGACGCCCTGCGCTTCACGTCCCATGGGACGCACGTCCTCTTCATTGAAGCGGATGCACTTGCCCTCGTGGCTTGCCATAAGAATTTCGTCGCTTCCCGACGTCATATCCACGCCGATGAGTTCGTCGCCGTCCAGCAAAGAAATGGCAATTTTGCCCGTTTTGCGAATGGACTGGAATTCCGCAAGATTGGTTTTCTTGACCAGTCCGTTTTTTGTTGCCATGAAAAGGTTGCCTTCGCTGTTTTCCTTGCGGGGAATGACCGCCGTTACCTTTTCGCCGTTGTCAAGTTGCAACAAATTGACGATAGCCCTGCCTCGGGCGGTACGTTCCGCCTCCGGCACTTCGTACCCCTTGATGCAATACACCTTGCCTTTGTTGGAAAAGAACAGCAAGTCGTCGTGAGTGTTGGTGATGAACATGTTTTCCACAAAGTCTTCCTCACGGGGTTTGTGCGCCGTTACGCCCTTGCCGCCACGTTTTTGCGTGTGATACTCCGAAACGGGCAAACGCTTGATGTAGCCAAGGTGCGTCATGGAAATTACCACGTCTTCCTTTTCGATGAGGTCGCCGATGTCAATTTCCGAATAGTCGGTGCAAATTTCCGTTTTTCTAGGCTCGGCGTATTTGTCCCTGATTTCGCCCAGTTCCGATTTGATGATTTGAGAAATTCTGGGGGGATTTGCCAAAATGTCTTTCAGGTCGGCAATGGTTACTTCCAACTCGTGCAGTTCGTTGCGCAGACTTTCCACTTCGAGATGCGTCAGGCGGGAAAGTTTCATTTCCAAAATGGCGTTTGTCTGCCTGTCGCTCAAACCGAATTCGCTGCTTAAAGCCGCCGCCGCCGATTGCTTGTCCTCGCTTCCTTTGATGATGGCAATTACTCTGTCGATGTTGTCCAAAGCAATTACCAGACCTTCGATGATGTGGTAACGGTCCTCCGCCTTTTCCAAATCGAACTGCGTGCGACGTTTCACCACTTCCTTTTGGTGAGCGATGTAGTACTTCAAAATTTCCGGCAAAGACAAAATTTTCGGTTCGCCGTCGGCAAGCGCAAGCAAAATTATGCCGTCGGAAACCTGCATTTGCGTTTGCTTGAACAGCGAATTGAGTACCACCTGCGCATTTGCGTCACGTTTGAGTTCAAACACTATGCGCATGCCGTGCCTGTCGCTTTCCTCACGAATGTCGGAAATACCTTCCAGACGCTTGTCCTTTACCATGCCGGCAATTGTTTCCACAAGTTTCGCCTTGTTTACCTGATAGGGCAATTCCGTAACGATGATGCGTTGACGGCCGTCGTGCTCTTCTATTTCCGTTTTGGCACGCAAAAGGATGCTTCCCTTGCCCGTCTTGTAGGCGTTGCGTATTCCCACACGCCCCATCATTATTCCACCTGTGGGGAAGTCGGGTGCGGGAATAATCTTCATCAGTTCTTCCACCGTGATGTCGGGGTTTTCCATTACGGCTATTGCGCCGTCTATTACCTCGCCCAGATTGTGAGGAGGAATGTTGGTTGCCATACCCACGGCAATGCCGTCGGCGCCGTTGACCAGCAAATTGGGGAAACGGCTGGGCAAAACTACCGGCTGCATAAGGGTGTTGTCGAAGTTGGGGTAGAAATCCACTGTGTTTTTGTCTATGTCACGCAACATTTCCGACGCTATTTTTGAAAGGCGTGCCTCGGTGTAACGTTGCGCCGCCGGAGGGTCGCCGTCCACGCTGCCGAAGTTTCCCTGTCCGTCCACCAATGGGCAACGAATGGAAAAGTCCTGCGCCAAACGCACCAACGCTTCGTACACGGCGATGTCGCCGTGAGGATGGTACTTACCCAAAACGTCGCCGACAATACGGGCGCATTTACGGTAGGGTTTGTCGTTGAAAAGGTTCAACTCGCCCATTGCATACAAAATTCTTCTGTGAACGGGTTTCAGACCGTCCCTTACGTCGGGTATTGCACGGGACACGTTGACCGCCATGGCGTAGGCAATGAAAGACTTTTTCATTTCCTCTTCCATTTTGACGATTTTCACGCTGGTTTTGTCCAACGCTTCAACGTAGTCGATGTGATGACCTTCTTGTTGTTTAGCCATTGTTTACCTCCGTCAGATGTCCAACTCTTCCACGAGTTTGGCATTTTCCACAATAAATTCACGACGCAGTTCCGGCTGATCGCCCATAAGCAACGACACTATTTCGTCGGCGGCATAGGCGTCTTCCATTGTTACCTGCAACATCGTGCGGCTTTCGGGATTCATGGTCGTTGTCCACAACTGCTCGGCGTTCATTTCGCCCAAGCCCTTGTAGCGGGAAACTTCCGTACCCTTGGAGCCGATTTGTTCCAGTTTTCTGTCACGCTCTTCGTCGTTGAATGCGTAATATTCCTGTTTGTTTTTGGTGATTTTGTACAGTGGCGGTTGCGCAATGTACACGTGACCGTTTTCGATGAGAGGACGCATAAAGCGGAAGAAGAAGGTGATGAGCAAAATTCTGATGTGACTGCCGTCCACGTCGGCATCCGTCATGCAGATTATTCTGTCGTAGCGCAACTTGCTTTCGTCGAAATCGTCGCCGATGCCGCAACCGAATGCCGTTATCATGGATTTTATTTCCTCGTTTTCCAACGCACGGGAAAGACGTGCCTTTTCCACGTTGAGGATTTTGCCTCTCAAAGGCAAAATTGCCTGAAAGCGTCTGTCACGTCCCTGCTTTGCCGTGCCTCCTGCCGAATCGCCCTCTACGATGTAAATTTCGCAGTGTTTGGGGTCTCTGTCCGAACAGTCGGAAAGTTTTCCCGGCAAAGATGCGCTTTCCAGCACGCTTTTGCGTGTCAGTTCCCTTGCACGGCGGGCGGCGTCCCTTGCACGTTGCGCCGTTACCGATTTGAGCACAAGTTCCTTTGCCTCTTTGGGGTTTTCTTCCAAAAAGGTGGAAAGTTCCTCCGTTACCACACGGTTTACAGCCGTTCTCATTCCGCTGTTGCCCAACTTGGTTTTGGTTTGTCCTTCAAACTGCGGATTTTCCAACTTGACGGAAATTACCGCAACAAGACCTTCCCTGACGTCCTCGCCGGAAAGTTTTTCCGCCTCTTTAAGCAGGTTGGTTTTGTGTCCGTAGTCGTTTATCACCTTGGTGAGAGCGTTTTTGAAGCCGTCCAGATGCGAACCGCCCTCCTCCGTGTTGATGTTGTTGGCATAGGCGTGAATTGTTTCGGTGTAGCCGTCGTTGAACTGCATGGCAATTTCTATCTCGCCCTCTTTGACGGATTTGTCGATGTACAAAGGGTGAGAAAAAATGGTGTTTTTGGTGCGGTTGAGGTTGTCCACAAATTCCGCAAGTCCGCCTTCGTAGCAGAAAGATTCGCTGCGTTTTCTGTCCTCTCTGTTGTCGGTGAGGGTGATTTTTATGCCCTTGTTGAGGTAGGCTACTTCACGCAGACGGTTTTTAAGACGGTCGTAGTCCCACTCCGTCGTTTCGAAAATTTCGCTGTCGGGCATGAAGGTTACCTTTGTGCCTGTGGTTTCGGCGTCGCCCACCACCGCCAGCCTGTCATCGGGAATACCACGGTGATACAGTTGGTAATGCACTTTGCCGTCCTGCTTTACTTCCACTTTTAGCCACTCCGAAAGAGCGTTTACGCAGGACAAGCCTACGCCGTGCAAGCCTCCGCTTATTTTGTAACCGCCGCCGCCGAATTTTCCTCCTGCGTGCAGTTTGGTAAGGCACAGTTCCACGGCGGAAATACCTTCCTTTTTGTGAATACCGCAGGGAATACCTCTTCCGTTGTCCTCCACAGTGAGAGAACCGTCTTCGTTTACGGTAACTTCGATGTGGTCGCAGTAGCCTGCCAACGCCTCGTCGATGGAGTTGTCCACTATTTCCACGGCGAGGTGATGAAGTCCCCGTGTGTCGGTGGAGCCGATGTACATTCCCGGCCTTTTACGCACCGGTTCCAGCCCTTCCAGCACCTGAATTTGTTCTTCCGAATAGTTGCCGTTTTTTACAGCCATAAAAGTTCTCCTTTTTACCTTTCGAGAAAGATTTTTTTCGCTACTACATTGTAGCACAAAACAACCGTTTTGTACACCCTTTACGCCAAACTTTTGACAATGATTTTAGTGCTTGTGCGTTTTGAGCCGTTGCAAGTGCGTTATTTTGGCAAAAGATGTCTTTTTGACTGTTTGGTCAACTTGTGCAAATTTCCGACAGAAACAAAATTTTTCCTTTTGCGCAGTGTTGTACTTTTGCAAATATTGTGGTAAAATAGGAAAAAACAACCACCCGAAAACCATGAAAGTAACGCAGATTTACGTTGCCAGCTACCGCAACCTTCAAACGCAAAAAATCTTTCCGCAGGGCGGACTGAATATTTTTGTAGGCGACAACGCTCAGGGAAAAACCAACCTTGTGGAGAGCGTTTGTTTGTGTTGCCTTGGTAAAAGCCCTCGCACCGACAAGGACAAAGATTTGATTTGCTGGGGCAAAAAGGACGCCTTGGTAAAGGTAAACTATCTGTGCAAGTACGGCGAGGGAGAAATTGAAATACGCCTGTTTTCCGACGCACGCAAAAAAATTGCCGTCAACAGCGTTCCCGTTGCAAAAACGGGGGAACTGATGGGCTACCTCAACTGCGTGTACTTTTCCCCCGACGAAATAAAGATAATAAGTCAATCTCCTGCCGAAAGACGGCGTTTTTTGGACATAGACCTGTGCCAGACGGACAAAAACTATTTTTACAGTTTGCTTAAACACAACAAGGCGTTGGCGCAACGCAACAATGCACTTAAACAGGCGAAAAATATTCAGGACGCACGGGACGCCGTGTTGGGGTGGAACCAGGTGATAGCCGAAGAGGGGGCAAGGATAATTGCCAAACGCCGCCGCTTTTGCGAAAAACTGAAAGGCTACGCCCAAACGTGCCACGCCAAACTTACCGACGGCAAGGAAACGTTTTTTTTGCAGTATCTTTCCAAAATAGAGGGGGAAACGGTAAAGCAGATATATGAAAAGTACTTGGAAGCGTTGGAAAACAGTGTGGAAAAGGATTTTCAGTTGCGTTACACCACGGTAGGCTGTCAAAGGGACGATTTGCAGATAAAAATAGACGACGTGGACGTGCGCACCTTCGGAAGCAGGGGACAGTTGCGCACCGCCGCTTTGACGCTGAAACTTGCGGAACTGACGGTGTTCAAAAATTTGACGGGCGAATATCCCGTACTGATTTTGGACGACGTCCTTTCCGAACTTGACCCCGACAGACAAAAACGGCTGATGAGTTTGGACGGAGAAATACAAATTTTGCTTACCTCCGCCACGCAGGTGGCAAACGACGGGGCAAAACATTTCGTAATTGAAAAAGGCATGTGCAAAGAGCAATAACCGCAAAAGCGGAATTGCAAAGCACACGCCTTTTTGTTTGGACAACTTCACCTTAAACAACACAAAACCAGGCAAAAAAGTTTACTCTTTCGCGTAGGTCAAACCCAAAAAAAGTTGGCCCTTTTCAACCGCAACAAAACCGCATATTTTTGCGTTTAATTTGTGTAGGCACAATATGCCTGCTTACACAATTACGGAAAAACCGCAAGGGCAGGCGTTTTACTGCGCATGCAGGGCAAAAAACGCCCGTGGCAAAACGTGCGGTACTGCGTCAAACGGGCAGCGAGGTGAAACTTGCCCCATTAAAAGCCGTTGAGGGTGGTGAAAATGTTGTTTGACGAAGAAGTTACGCCGTTGGAACAGCATGCGTTGCGTCTGTAACAGTTGCACAGCAAAATTACAAAAGCAATGACAAGCCCCGTGGTAACGGAAAGTTTGTTGTCCTTGTCCAGCACGGCATACAAAAGCAACAGATACAGCAGACTTGTGGTGATATTCATACAAAAAACTCCTTTTACCGTCGATTTTGCAACGAAATTTGACGAAAACAAATTGCGTTTTACAATCCTTGTTTTTTTACTACAATATGCGACAATTTGCAACAAAGTACTTTTTGTACAATATTTGTGCAAAAAATCCCTTAGGGCGACGTTGCACAAGAGGAAAAACGTTGCCTGCATTATTGTACAGTAAACAAGGAGCAAATATGCTGCAAGCGACACCGCAAATTCTGGACGATTTGGATTGTTATCTGCCCGACAAAAACGCAACGAAAAAAATAGCACGTTTTTTTGCGCTGTTTTCCGACCCTTCACGGGTGCGACTGCTTTCCGCACTTGCCATTGCGCCACTGTGTGTAAGCGACATATCGGCAGTTCTGAAAATGAATCAGACCACCGTTTCCCACCAGTTGCGTATTTTGCGGGACATGGACGTCGTTTCCTGCGAAAGAGAGGGGAAAATTTTGAAATACAAAATTTCCAATCCCAAAATAAACGAAATACTGCTTGTAGGGGTGGAATACCTCGGTTTTTGACCAACGACAATGTTGCCTACAATTAACTGCGACGTAAAAAACGTTTGCAACGCTTTTGACGGACGCAAACGCCCGTACTTCAAACAATGAAAAGTCGCAAGGACACAACGGACTGTTTGCCCTTCGTGCGTGCAAGGTGTATTGTTGACGTAAAAACGAAAAATTTGAAAAACCGCAACGAAAGTTGACAAACCGTTACCGACAACGTAAAAAACGTTTGCAACGCTTTTGACGGACGCAAACGCCTGTGCCTCAAACAATGAAAAGTCGCAAGGACACAACGGACTGTTTGCCCTTTGTGTGTGCGAGGTGTATTGTTGACGGAAAAACAAAAAATTTGAAAAACCACAACAAAAATGTGTTGCAAAAGCCCGACATTTTCAAAAACACTAACACAAAATTGGCAAAAAGTTGCATTTTTCTGTCATCGGTCGGACAGGGCGTCAACATTGTTTGACTGAAAGGGAAAACAGTGCTACAATCTATCCGAAAAATATCTCATAAAGGAGGCATTTTATGTACAAAAATTACGTGTTTGATATTTACGGCACTCTGGTGGACATCCGCACGAACGAATACGAACTTGCCACCTGGCAAAAACTTGCCGATACGCTTGCTTTTTACGGCGTGAACTACTCCGAACAGGAACTTGAAGAAGCCTATTTTGCAAGTTGCGAACTGCAAATAAACCAAGGCAAGGCTAACTTCCAATATCCCGAAGTGGACGTTGTGGAAATTTTCCGTCTGATTTGCGCCAACAAGGGCAAAAAGATAGGCAAAGTGCTGGCAAAACACCTTGCGCAGGAATTCCGTGCCTTTTCCACACAACACATTGCCGTTTACGACGGCGTAACGGAAACGCTGGCAAAACTGAAAAAGGCAGGCAAAAAACTTTACATACTTTCCAATGCGCAGGCTTGCTTTACCGCACCCGAAATTGCCCGTTTGGGACTGAAAAAGTACTTCAACGGAATTGTGTACTCTTCCGATTACGGTTGCGCAAAACCCGACCCCAAATTTTTTGACGTACTGTTCAAAAAGTACGACCTCAACAAAAAAGAAACGGTGTACATCGGCAATGATGCCATTTCCGACGTTGACGGCGCAAGAAACGCAAAAATTGACTGTCTGTGGATAAAATCCGACCTGACGGGCAAGGAAGAACCTCGTTTCCCCGCAAAGTACACCGTTGCCGACGGCAACTTCCGTGAAGTGGCAAAACTGTTGCTTAAGGACAAGTTTTGTTGAACCCCTTTGCCGCCAACGTTAAACGCAAGAAAGCAACGCTGTCGTGCGCATGTTTGGCTGTGAGGCAAAATTGAAGGCGTTTTGGTTCTTGCCATAAACACGCATTCTCAAATTGTTTCTGTTTTTTGTCTGGTTGCCGTGCATACCACGAAAAACAATGCGTGAGAAAGGTGTTTGCAATTGAAATTTTAACCTTTGCATTTATCTTGTCGCTTTGTGCGCTTGCGTTTTGTTGCATGTTGATGCAAGGCAATTTGCAAAGTTGGGGCAAACCCCGAGAAACATTACCCGTCAACTTGTTGACGGCAAAAGCAAAATTACAAAAAAAGAAGAATGTTTCAATGACATTCTTCTTTTTTTGGATGGAGTAAAGACTTCGGCACATTGCCGAATATTTGAAATGATTAACATTGGACACTGTGTGTCTTTGTAAGAAAAGTATATCACTTCAACCCGTCAATGTCAATACCGATTTTTCATTTTTTTGTGTCCAAAACGTCGTAAAATTACTTCGTTTCTATGGCGTTTACGGGACAAGAGGCAGCCGCCTCCTGCACTGCGTCCACACAACAGTCGCCGTCGCCCACTACCGTGGAACGGTCGCCGTCCATTTCAAAAACCTGCGGACAAATACTTGCACACAATCCGCATCCGATACATTCTTCCGTTACTTTTACCTTCATTTTCCTTCTCCTTTTGCCATTGGCTGTTTTACTTACATTGTACACCTGTTTGAATAAAATAAACACGTTTTTTCAAAACGGTACAAAAAATTGTGGTTACAATACAAAAAACGACAACTTTTTTTGAAAATTGCAATCGTTTGCATTGTAAACTGCACGCAAGCACTTTTTTTGAAATTCACCGTTCAAAAGCGACTTTGCCCACTGTGCAAGTTTTCAGTTGTTGATTTTTGTGCAAAGCAAAGTTAAACCTTTTTACGCCAACCGACGCAAAAACCCGATTCACGCATTGTTACCGCCTTTTTTTCGGCAAGGCTTACCGCAACATTGGTTGTCTTTTGTCAGACATAGCCTTTGATGCTCCCGCAACCGTTATTTTTGCGTCGTTAGAGGGCAACAGCGCAACACGGGGCAGCAGTTGTACGCCCAACGTTGTGGCAAAATTTTGCGCAAAAAGTACTTTATGCAACAAACGCACCCCCTGTTCAGGGATGCGTTTTTGTTAGTTTTTGAGAGAATCGACGTACATTGCCGCACTGAATCCCGCTACTGCGCCGTCGCCCACCGCTGTGGCGCACTGTCTGACGCCCTTCTGACGGCAATCGCCTGCGGCAAAAATGCCTTCGCAGGAAGTTTTGCAGTCTTCCGACGCCACAATGTAGCCTTTTTCGTCCAGTTGCACAAGGTGAGCAAAATCACCGTTGTGGGGCTGTTGTCCTATCGCCACAAAAACAGCGTCGGTGTCGGCGTAGGTAATGGCTCCGTCGTTGTCACGGTATGCCACGCCCTGCACCCTTTCATCCCCCACGATATCGCAGACGGACACGTTTTTCACCCAGACGATATTTTGCTTTGCAACAATGCGTTGCGTAAGAGTACTGTCGCAAAACAGCCTGTCAAACAATGTGAGCAGATGAACCTGATTGCAAATTTCCGCAAGATACAGCGCATATTGAGCGGCGCTGTTTCCGTCCCCCACTACGCACACGTTTTTGCCCTTGTAGAAGGCTCCGTCGCACACTGCGCAGTAGCAAACGCCGTTTTCGGCAAGTCTTTTTTCGTTTTCCAACCCAAGTGTTTTGTGGGAAACGCCCGTTGCCAGCACCACCGCTTTGCAGGGAAATTCGCCGTACTCCGTCTTTACGCAAAAGCCGTCGGAAGTTTTTTCCACAACGCCTTTGCCCATGTCGAAGTCCACGCCCTGCGAAACGACCTGATTGAACATTTTTTCGGCAAGTTGCGCCCCCGCTATTTCCTCCACCGAAGGAAAATTTTCCACTCGGGGTGCGGTGGCAATTTGTCCGCCGAAGGCGTTTTCCTCCAACAGCATGACCTTTTTGCCTGCCCTAGAGGCGTACAGCGCTGCCGTCATTCCGGCAGGGCCGCCTCCGATTACTACTATGTCGTACATAACTTTATTTGTGAGTTTCGATGTACTTGCGCACGTTGGATGCGTTTTCTATCACCTGATAACTGTCGCCGTCGGCAACTACCAGCGTGGGAGTGAGTTTGATTTTGAAAGTTTTTGCAAGTTCGGCATTTTCCGCAGCGTTAACGGCATCGTAGGAAAGGTGCGCCTTGTCCATCATCAGTTCCGCCATTTTGCAGTTGGGGCAGTTGTCCTGGACAAACAGCATGGGCTTTGTAACGCAAACCTTGGTTTTGTCTTCCGCCGTTCCGTAGGTGAACAAACATTTTTTCAGTTCGCTCTTTTCCGGCTGATAGGTTTTTCTTTCCTTGAATTCCTGCGCCTTGCCGTCGTTCCAGTTTTGAACGGGACGGTAGTAGCCTGTAATACGGCTGTAAACTTCCGTTTTCTTGTGGCATTTGGGGCATTCGTACACTTCGCCGGAAATGTAGCCGTGTTCCGTGCAGACGGAATAGGTGGGCGACATTGTGTAGTAGGGAAGTTTGTAGTTTTCCGCAATTGTGCGCACAAGTTTCATTGCAGCCTGCCAGTTGGGCAATCTTTCGCCGAGGAAAGCGTGGAACACGGTACCCGACGTGTACAACGTCTGCAACTGGTCCTGAATGTCCAATGCGTCAAACACATCCGACGTAAATCCCACGGGAAGGTGCGAACTGTTGGTGTAGTAGGGTGTTTCTCCCTCTTTGCTGGCAAAAATCATGTCGGGGTACAACTTCTTGTCGTGCTTTGCAAGACGGTAGGCGGTGCTTTCGGCGGGAGTCGCTTCCAAGTTGTACAAATCGCCGTACTTTTCCTGATAGTCGGAAAGACGTTCACGCATGTGGTTGAGGACGTTTTTGGTGAATTCCTGCGCCTTTTTGTCCACAAGGCTTTTGCCAATCCACTTTGCGTTGAGGCAGGCTTCGTTCATTCCCACAAGTCCGATTGTGGAAAAGTGGTTGCTGAAAGTGCCGAGGTAACGCTTTGTGTAGGGATACAATCCCGCTTCCATAAGTTGCGTGATGGTGTTGCGCTTTATTTTCAAAGAACGTGCGGAAATGTCCATCAGTTTGTCCAGACGTTGGTAGAATTCCTCTTCGTTTTTGGAAAGGTAGGCAATACGGGGCATATTGATGGTTACTACGCCCACAGAACCGGTGCTTTCGCCGCTTCCGAAAAATCCGCCGGATTTTTTGCGCAGTTCACGCAAATCCAAACGCAGACGGCAGCACATACTGCGTACGTCGCTGGGTTGCATGTCGCTGTTGATGTAGTTGGAGAAGTAAGGCGTGCCGTACTTAGCCGTCATTTCAAACAGCAACTTGTTGTTTTCCGTTTCGCTCCAATCGAAATCTTTTGTTATGGAATAGGTGGGAATGGGATATTGGAAACCACGACCGTTGTAGTCGCCTTCAATCATCGTTTCGATGAAGGCTTTGTTTATCATGTCCATTTCCTTCTTGCAGTCTTTGTACTTGAAGTCCATTTCCTTTCCGCCCACAATGCAGTTGAGTTCCGCAAGGTCGTCGGGAACGGTCCAGTCAAGCGTTATGTTGGAAAATGGTGCCTGCGTACCCCAACGGCTGGGCGTGTTTACGCCGTACACAAAGGATTCCACACACTTTTTCACCTGGTCGTAGGTGAGGTTGTCCGCCTTGACAAAGGGGGCAAGGTAGGTGTCGAAGGAACTGAACGCCTGCGCTCCCGCCCATTCGTTTTGCATGATTCCCAAAAAGTTTACCATCTGGTTGCACAGCGAAGCAAGGTGCTTTGCAGGCGCAGAGGTTATTTTCCCGGGAACTCCGCCCAAACCTTCCTGAATAAGTTGTTTAAGCGACCAGCCTGCGCAGTATCCGCTGAGCATGGAAAGGTCGTGCAGGTGAATGGCTGCCGTGCGGTGCGCTTCGGCAATTTCCTCATCGTACACTTCCGACAACCAGTAGTTGGCGGTGATTGCACCGCTGTTGGAAAGGATGAGTCCTCCCACGGAGTAGGTTACCGTGGAATTTTCCTTAACACGCCAGTCGGCAATTTTGAGGTAGTTGTCCACCACCGTTTTGTAGTCCAAAATGGTTTCCTTGGCTTTACGCACGTTTTCGTGCTGCTTGCGGTACAAAATGTACGCTTTGGCAACGTCGGCGTAACCTGCCTGAATAAGTACCGTTTCCACGCTGTCCTGAATGTCTTCCACGGAAATGATGCCGTCGGCAACCTTGTCCATAAAGTCCGCCGTAACTTTCAGTGCAAGCATGTCGATGATGTCCTGATTGTAGGGCTTTTGCTTTGCTTCAAATGCCTTGGTGATTGCGTTGCTTATTTTGGAAAGATTGAAGTCAATTACCTGACCGTTTCTCTTTTTAACCTGATACATGTGCTTCCTCCTGTTGCGTGTGGCGTACCGCAGAAAAAAATCTCGGGTCCGCCGATGTATGTTCTATTGTAGTACACCGATGCCGCCCTTGTCAACATTTGAAACACAATATATTGTGGTATTTTTTTATTTTTCCCACAATATATGGTATGATAGACATAACGCTTTGTCTGTCATAGGTAGTGACGGGAACAAGGATATTTTGCCGTTTTGTGGTTTTTTGCCCCTGAAAAAAAACTGTTTACGCCCTTTGTACGGAGAAAAACAGGGCGTACGGTTGCCCGTTTTCCTGCGAGGCAGGAACAACACGTTTTGGCTTCGACCAAAAATGAAGTAATGAGGGACATTTCAACAACGCAAAAACCGTTTTTTACTGCCACGGCAAATATTTTGGAACGCACATTTTCCGCATTTGACCATGCCCGTTGCGGGGCAAAAGTCGCAAAACGGAAAGCAATGCGAAAATTCGGCACAGAGAAAATCGGGTGTAAAAAAAGACCCCTGCTTGATTTTGCAGGAGTCTTGAAAATTACCTTTACGCTTTTTGCACAAAATCCTTGAATTGTTGCAAAGTCATCAGTTCCTTTGCCACGGCAAGCAACTTGTCGTTGAACTTGTCCACCATCTGGCAGGTGAGCAAAATCATGTACTTGCAGGCGGCAAGGCTTACTTCGCACCCCTCGATGGGCATAAGAAGTTTGAAACCGACGTAGCCGGTGTCGACGTTGTATTCGAAACAACCGTTGAGCATGGAAAAGTTTGCAATGTGCAAGGCTTTGCCCACCACGTCACGGGTGGCTTCCGGCACAATGAAAGGAAGAGGCGATTTGACGTAAAACAATTTCCTTTGCTCGTTTACGTAAAAACGCAAATTGACGGTGAGGTCTTTGCCCACGGCGGTAGTGTTTATCGTGCGTGTTTCGTCGTTGCGGGAGTACTTCCATTTCATATTGTCCAACTGCGTGCAAAGGGTGGAATACACCTTTTGTGCGTCATTTGCAATAACCATGTTGCTGTCGAAAATTTTTCCCATAAGTTTTCTCCTTGTAGTTACATTTTACCACATGCCGCTTTTTTTTGCAACGGCAGGAGGAAATTTTTTGTGGCGCAAAAAGGCGATTTGTTTGTTTGTTGCGAAAAATTGCGTTTTGGTGTATAATCAGGACATATTTTATTGAAATAACTGCTGTTGACAGTACAGGTAATTTATGTTGAAAATACAAAACAAAAAATTTGACGAAGAACGTGCTTTGTACGCTTTGAAAAACGCTACGCTGGAAAACTGCATCTTTGACGGGCCTGCCGACGGCGAATCGGCGCTGAAAGAAACAGCCGACCTCACCTTGACAAACTGTGTGTTTCATTTGCGTTATCCGCTGTGGCACTGCCACAATTTCACCCTTGACGATTGTGAATTTTCCTCGACGGCAAGGGCGGCAATGTGGTACGACGAGGGAGGAATCTTTCGCCGTTGCACCTTGCAAGGCATAAAAGTATTCAGGGAATGCTCCGACATTCACATTTCCGACTGCAAGGTGGATTCGCCGGAATTTGGCTGGTTTTGCCACAACATGACGCTGGACAGTTGCACCGTGCAGGCAGAGTACCTGTTTTTGAAAAGCGACAAACTGCACCTTGACAATGTCAACTTTGAGGGGAAATATTCCTTTCAGTACGTTGCCGACAGCGTAGTGCAAAACAGCGTGCTGGTAACAAAGGACGCTTTTTGGCATGCGCACAACGTTACGGTGAAAAACTGCCGTGTCGTGGGAGAATACCTCGGCTGGTACTCCGACGGGCTGACGCTGGAAAACTGCGACATCTACGGCACGCAACCGTTGTGCTACTGCAAAAACCTTACGCTGAAAAACTGCACCATGCACGGATGCGACCTGGCATTTGAAAAATCCGAAGTTGTCGCACAGATAAACGGTTCCGTGATGTCCGTCAAAAACCCGTTGAAAGGCAAAATTACCGCCGACAGCATCGACGAATTAGTGCTTGACAAAGGCTACGAAAATGCCTGCGAAATAGTAACTAAAAAACAAATTTGACAAAATTTGCACTACCGTATTAAAAAAACTGTTACTGCCGAAACTTTGCAAGACAGGCAGAGTTTACAAACAAAACGCCGGACACTTTTAGACAACGCTTTTTGTTTACAAAAAACTTTCAAAGTTCCAAACATGCTTTGGAACTTTTTTTGTTGCAAAAAAGTTGTGCTAAATGCAAAAACACAAATTTTCCAAGAAGGCAAAAGCGTGTAGTTGCCGTGCAAATTGGCAACACTTTGGCAGGAGGTGTTTTTATGAAATGTTTTGGCTGTAACAGAGAAATAGACAACAACGACTACTGTATTTGTACCAAGTGCAGAAAGACAATGTGTCCGCAATGTGCCGCAAAAAACAGTTTTGTGTGTTCGCAATGTGGCGGAGATATTGCCTATCTTTCCTGATTTCCACTTGATTTTGGCAGATGCTGACAGCAAACATTGCTTTTTGCCGTACTTTTTGTCTACAATCTAGCCGTGCGAAGGTTAGACGAGGAGGTACGGTTGACAAACTTTACAATTTCTGCCACTCTTGAAGAAAACAAGGATTTGACAATTACGAAAACTGCCCCGCAAAATCAGGGCGAAAACGAAACAAGTTGCATTTTGGTAACTGTGCCGCATTCCCTTGTGAGCGGCTACGAGTTCTATCTGGAATTTTTGTGTCCGTCAAACAAAAAATACCTGTCGCCCGTCCTTTCAAAGTACGAGGAAACAGAAACGGGCGTTGTCTACGATTGCCTTATTCCCGCCTGCGTGCTTGGGGAAGAAGGATTGGTAATGTTTCAGTTGGTGGCAAGAAGCGACATGGACAAATCGGTTGTTTTGAAGTCCAATTTCAGCAGAAAAACGTCCTTTTTCGTGCGCCCGTCGGTAAATGCCACCGAAAAAACGTTGCGCATTGACGACTACTTTGCTTCTATGCAGGAAAAAGTGGACGGTTTCGAAGAACAACTTAACACAGCGCAACTGAACATATCAAACAAAGTTTCCTTCAAAAAGCAAAGCCTTTCGGAAACAGAAAAACAACAGGCAAGGCAAAACATCGGTGCTGGTACAAGCAATTTCAGCGGCAGTTACAACGACCTGACGGACAAACCCACTGTTCCGCAAGGTGCAGTGCTGTACAATCAGCAAACGCTGAACGACACACAAAAGGCACAGGCACGAGAAAACATCGGGGCAGGCACAAGTAATTTCAGCGGTAGTTACAACGACCTGACGGACAAACCTGCCGGCGGAGGGGGCGTTACATCGTGGGGCAACGCAACTGGCGACATAGTACTTGGCGACGGATTTTACTTTAACGACGACAACAAGGCGGAAACCCTTATTTCCGGGACATATTTCAGCAATATTATTGCTCCCAACTCCAACTACGCCATTGCCCCCATCTATCCTGCCGTAATTTTTATGCGCATACAATTGGACATCACGTATTCTTCCGAATTGGTAATTACCATAAAATCACAGGGCGTAGACCGTGAATACCGAGTTCCCGTTCCTTCAAACGCAATGAACTTCTGTGCAAGTATTTATAAGGATCATCTTGCAACGAGCATAAGAGGAACATTTTTTGACTCCGATAATGTAAAAGCGGGCGAAAACGTCGAATTGTTCGGCACAATATCTTTCCGTGAACCCATACGTATTTGCGTTTCGTCGCACGACAGCGCAGGATTGTTTATGACCTATTATGTCATCTACAAAAATGATTCCACTATTTGACAAAATGCGTAAAAAGTGTGGCGCAGACCCGCTTTTTGTGTGCAGAACGGGAAGCAAACTGTTTTGCGACAGCCAAAAAGACAACGACTACGTTGCAGTATTTGAAAAATCCGATGTCGACTACATACATTTGCGAATAAACGGAGATTGCGTTTTTTGCTACACAAAGGATTGCTTTGAAAAAATGCTGACATTTCAGATGGAAGATTTTTTCAATATGCACTCGGTAATAATGTTGTTTGCCAATGGTGAAAACCTTGTTTCCGGACAAAATCCTTTTCCACGGTACAACTGGTGGAACTATCGCACAAAAACGGTGTCATGCCTTCTGAATGTGATGGACAAAACGCTGTCGCCCCCGTTTGCGACAAACGCTTTCAACGAAAAAATGTGTATAAAAAACACAATTTGGCTTTTTGCCACCTACTTTGTATTGCAAAACCGCCACACCCAATTTACCCCAAAACAGCAAAAACTGTTGCAACTGTGCCACGACAACAAACTACCCGTGCAATACCTGAAAAGGTTGCGAACGGCTTTATTGCAAATGCAGGAAGGTTTCACCCTGGAAAAAAGTCTGACGGAAGATTTGCCCTGAACAATGTAACTGCGTTGTACAAAACCCGTATTTTGCAAATTTCGACGACACGGAAAAAAGTTACCTGACGTTTCAAAATTCTTGTTTTTCTTCAAAAAGCACGGCGAAAAAGCCGTGCTTTTTTTTGTTTGCAGACGTACTGCTCTGTTGACATTGTCCTCGACACAAAAAAGACAATACGTTTACAAAAACTTTGTCAAATTGTTTACATCGCCTGCACCTATCAGCAGAATTGTGTCGTTGGCTTTGACGGTTTTTGAAAGGTGTTGCGCCGTTTTTCCGAAGGTGGAAAAGTACTTGGCGTTTAGACCCGTTTGCCTTGCAAGTTGCGCCAGACGGAAGGAGGACACGCCTTTTTGCGGTTTTTCCCGTGCGGCGAAAATCGGCAGATAAATTACTTCCTGCGCCCCGTCGAAACAGGTTACGAACTGTTGCCAAAACGCTTTTGTGCGGGAATAGGTGTGCGGTTGAAACACGCAAAACACACGCCCTTTGCACATGGAAAGTGCCGTTTGCACCGCTTCGGCAATTTCCGTCGGGTGGTGGGCGTAATCGCACACCACGTTTAATTTACACTCGTGATGCCACGTCCAGCGTCTGTCCACTCCGCAAAAAATTGCCAAAGCCTGCGAAACCTGCAACAATGGCAATTGCAGCAACTTTGCCACGGCAAACACGGCAAGAGCGTTGTGCACGTTGTGTCTTCCGCACACTTTCAGACGACACTTGCAGGCAAAAACGCCGTCGCTGTACAAAGAAAAGGTTGTTCCCCTTCCTACATGAACGTTTTTTGCCTGTACACTGCCGTTTTTCCCGAAAAGTACAGCCTTATCACACATTTTTTGCAATTCCGACGGCAAAATTACCTTTTCGCTTTGCGAAAACAGTGCCGAAAATGCCTTTTGTACGTCGGCAAAATTTTTGTAGCAATCGGGATGGTCGTACTCCACGTTAAGACACAGACAAATTGTAGGATGCAGGTTGAGAAAACTGCGATTGTACTCGCAGGCTTCGGCTACAACAATGTTTTCGCCGAAAAAATAGTTGCTTTTGTTGTACTCACCGCCGATAAACGCCGTGTGCGACACTCCGCACCTTTCCAACACATGGTGAATCATCGCCGTAACGGTAGTTTTTCCGTGCGTACCGCAAACGGCAATACGTTGCTTAAAAGCGTCGAAAATTTCACCCAAAAGTTGCTCTCTCAAAAGTACGGGAATGTTGTTTTTTTGGGCAAACGCCACTTCGCAGTTGTCTGGCGTTACGGCGGAAGTACGCACGACAAGACTTGCGCCTTTTACGTTTTGTTCGCTGTGTCCGTAATGCACTTCTACGCCCATTTTTTGCAATTTTTCCGTTTGTTCGTTGACCTGTCTGTCACTGCCGCTGACGGCGTAACCGCAGTGTACAAGATGTTGCGCCAGCGCACTCATGCCAATACCGCCGATTCCCACAAAATGCACTTTGTCCGCGAAATTTTTTTTCATAACAGTACAATATATGTACCGCCCCATGCAAAAGGTAACAAACGGCATACGTTTGTTGAAATTCTTTTTTTGTGTGCAGCGTTTGTGCCTGTTGTCAAAACACAAAAAGCGACGCCTTCGCACAGCCCGTCCATGTTTGCAAATACCGTAGTTGTGTGGACGAACCCGCACAAAAAAATTTGCAGTAACACAAAAAGCGAAAAGGGGTTTTACAGAAAATTGCATTGCCCTGCCTGCGCAATTCTTAACAACATGTTGTGTCGTTTCGGAATACACGTGCAAGGGAAAACACCTTTTTTCTGCGCAACAAAAAAGACGTTTCGGAGGAAACGTCTTTTTTAATATTACATTTTCAGTACAACTTCCGCAACCTGATTTGGGGAAAGAAAGGTGGTGTCCACCTTGACTGTTTGAGTGAGCAAACACTGTTTTTGTCTTTCGATACTGCGTTGCACCACGTCGGGCAGACGCAAACCTTGCTTCACGTCCCGTTGCAGACGGTTTACAAGTTGATTTTGCTGACATGTAAGACAAACTTTCACAATGTCGCAGGGCGTTTGCAAACGTGAAAGCAACATGTCCCACACGCTTTGAAAAGGCAACACCCAACAAAACACGATGTTGCGGTAACTTTGACTTTTAAGATAGCGGTTGACAATGTCGCAAGCGTTGTCTACGGCGATTTGCCTTGTTTCGGCATTGTTTACGGCATAATTCCAGCACCAGTCGCCCTCCAACAACACGCTGTCGGGCAATTTTTCCGTCAGAAGTTTGCCTACCGTGGATTTGCCGACACCCATTGTGCCGGAAATGATGTACAGCTTTTTCATGATTTACCGTGCAAAAATTCGTAAAGTTTTTCCGCTACGGGGCGAGTCATTCCCTTGACGGAAGCGATTTCCTCTACCGTGGCGTTTTTGAGATTGTCCATGGAACGGAATTTTCGGTGCAATTCCACACGCCGTTTTTCCCCTATTCCGTCCACGTCCTGCAAAACGGATTTTATGCTGTTTTTGTTGTGCAGTTTGCGGAAGTAGGTGATGGCAAAACGGTGCGATTCGTCCCTGACGTTGATGAGCAGATTGAGGGCGTAACTGTTGCGTGGCAAATACACGGGTCGGTCGCTTTGCAGGGTGTACACCAGTTCTTCCCTTTTGGCAAGAGAAACAATCTGCACCTCAACGCCGCACTCTTCCATTGCCTGCCGTGCGTACTGCAACTGTCCCAAACCGCCGTCCACAACAATTAGGTCGGGCGTTTTCCCGAAAACGCCGTCGTCGGCTTTCATTCTTTCAAAACGGCGGACAAGCACCTCTTTCATGCTGGCAAAGTCGTTTGCCCCCTCCACCATTTTTATTTTGAAACGGCGGTACTGCGATGCGTCCTTCTGTCCGTTGGTGAACACCACCATGCTGGCAACTTTGTCCACGCCCTGAACGTTGGAAATGTCGTAACATTCCACACGGGTTGGCATTTGTTTGAGGTTGAGCAACTGTTTGAGTTGCAACACCGCCCCCTGTGTTGTGTTGAATTTTTTGTCGATTGCCGTCTGACTTTTGGTGAGATACTCCACGGCGTTGCGGTAGGACATGTCCACAAGTTTCTTCTTTTCCTGACGTTTGGGACACAAAATCTTTACCCGTTGTGAAGTTTTGCGTTCAACAAGTTGTTGCAACTCCTCGGCGTCGGGCAATGGCAGATTGGTGTACCATTCCTTGCTCAACTGCACCATGTCGCAGTACTCGGCAAGAAAACTTGAAAGCGTCTGCGCCTCGTCCAACCCTGCGTCGCTGACGGCAATGTTGTTGGAAAACACCACCTTGCCGCCACGAATCATGGTGTGATTGACAACGCAGTTTTTGCCGTTGGACGCCACGGCAAACATGTCGTAGTTGACAAATTTGGGCAATACAACAATTTGCTGGCTGTTTAGTTTTTCTATCAGTTGCAGGTAACGTTTGTAGGTGAGCGCCTGCTCGTACTGCATCTTGTCCGAAGCCTGCATCATTTTTTCCCGCAACACCTGTTTGACGGTGTCGTCGTCCCCCTCCAAAAATCTGACGGCGCCGTCCACTATTTTGCGGTAGTCCTGCTTGGAAATTTTCCCTACGCAGGGGGCGCAACATTTGCCGATGTGGTAGTTGAGGCAGGGACGAAAATTTTTGGGCAGTTTTTTGAAGTTGTAGTTGCAGGTTATTGTGGGGAAAACGGTGGACAAAATGTCCAAAAACGCTTTGGAACCGCCCTGTGTAAGTGGACCGAAGTACTTGCACCTGTCCTTGGACAACTTGCGTGTGGACACAAACTTGGGAAAATCGCTGTGCAAATCCACCTTGATGTAGGGATACTGTTTGTCGTCCTTCAACAAAATGTTGTAGGGCGGGGTGTGCTTTTTGATGAGCGTGTTTTCCAGACTTAACGCATCCGCCTCGCTTGCCGTGATGATGTAGCGAAAATCGGCAACGTGCGACAGCATTGCCAACACCTTTTCCGTTTTGTTGGTGGAAGCGTGAAAGTACTGCCTGACACGGTTTTTGAGAATTTTCGCTTTGCCTACATACAAAATGTTGCCGTCGGCGTCGTACATGATGTACACGCCCGGTTCATTTGGCAAATTTTTAAGTTTTGTTTGCAAACTTACCTGTTCCATACAAACAGTATAGCACAATTTTTACCGCAAAAAAACAACTTTCACGCAAAAATTGCATTGCAAACATGCAAGACTGCAAGTTTCGAAAGACAAACCCTCAACAAAAAATGTTTGCCTTGAAAATTGCGTTGCCACACACACGAAAAACGGCAAAAACGTAAATTTTCAAGCGTTGATTTGCCATAAACTCGAAAAGGCCTGAAACGCTAGTCGCCACGCTGTGGCTTTGTCAAATTTGTATTGAAAAGCCTCGCCTCTGCAAGTTTTGAAAGACAAACCCTCAACAAAAAATGTTTGCCATGAAAATTGCGTTGCTACACGCACGAAAAACGGCAAAAACGCAAATTTCCAAAATGTTGATTTGTAACCAACGCCGAAATCGTCAATTTTTCAAGCGATGATATGCTACAAACGGCAAAAAGTTTCTTTCAAAACGTTGATTTATAAAAAAGTCGAAAACGTCAGTTTTACAAATATTTGCTCGGCAAAAAGGCTTGTAAAACAACATTAACAAAAACGGCGGTGTTGAACTCCGCCGTTTTTGCACTGCACTTTTCCTTTTTATTCTTTGTTTGCCGTTGACGTTGTTTTCTGCCGTAGGCAACACAAACGTTTTACGCACATTTTGCGTACAAGCAAAAGGGTTGTTTACGGCATTTTTTCTTTGTTGCAGACCCGTGAGGCACTTTCCACAAAGGCGCAGTTTTCGTTTTTACCTTTTGCACTGCAGACGCCGTCGGCGTTTTGTTTGCCGATTACTTTTTGTTTAAGTTTTACTGCTTGCCTTGCGAGCGTAGGACTGCAAAAGGGAATTGAGCGCTTTGTTTATCTGTTGCTGTTCCTGCACGGTGCGGTTGCCTTCCAGCCCGTTTTTTCGCAACAACTCCGAAGCACGCTGCAAAGTTTCCTCGACGGGAGCGTTTTCTTTGCGAATACCCTCTATCTGAGAAGCAAGTTGCTTGGAATCCGCCTTTTGCAAAGCGTTGAGTTGCGCCACAAATTTGCCGAACACACGTCTTGCCTTCTTTTCCTTTTTGCCGAACAAAACGCTGTCCACCACGCAAAAGAGGGCAAATGCCAGCCAGAAAACTACCTGCACGACGACGTATTCCCTTGCGGAAACATCGTTGGCAAACGCCCAAAGATAGGACGAGCAAACTGCCGCATCCAGCGCAAACAGGTGCCAGAAAGCCACATGCCTTTTCTTGGGCACAAATTCAAACACAAGGGAAGGGCGTTGCGCTCCTCCGTTGACGTACGCACGCCATTGTCTGCGGTACTCGTAGGGAAGCATTACGGCAAACAGACCCGCAAGACGGGGATTTGACGCAATGCGCTGACGGCACATTTCCAACTTTCTGTTTTGCCTGCGATAGGGATTTTTGCACCAATTTACAAGACAAAAGGCAAAAAGACAGCCGAAAACGCCGATAAACACAAAAATATCGTAGTTTACAAGAAATTGCAAAATTTTTTCCAAAGACATAACTACCTCCGTTTTGTACGAGTGTTGACAGCAAATGCCACTTTTAACGTTTTTGACGGAAGTTTTTGAAAATTTTGTCAAAGCAAATTTTCACTGTTGAAAAAATCACACAAAAAACCGTCGCAAGGACGGTTTTTGTTTTTTTACACTGTGATATTTTTGGGCAGACATTGCCTTGCAGGTTTATTAAGACAAAATGTCGGGGTCAGTCCATAGAGATGAGTTTGTTGTCGGCAATGGACAGCACAAAGCAATCCACGTGTGCGATTTTGCAAATTTTCTGCACGGCAAGACGGTAACTTGCCAACTGCGCCGAGTAACTTTTTTTGACAAGGTTGCTGTGTGTTGTGTACTTAAAATCTACTACCGTTGCGTGATTTTCCGACAAAACAAGCAAATCTATTACCCCTTGAAGCATCACTTCGTCGCTGAAACGTGCGTCCTTTGCCACAGTGTTGTAGGGGGCGGAAAGCATGAAGGACATTTCGTGATACACCTTGCCTTGGGAAAGCAATTTGCGCAAATCGGGATTGTTGAGCGTGGCGTAGATGAGGTCCACGTCCAACTGACGTGCGTACTGTTGGTCAATTTTTCCCTCTTTCACAAGGCTGTCCACAGTTTGTGCAATTTCCTCTTTGTCGGCGTTGTAGTCTACGTACTGATACACCTTGTGATACGCCGTACCCACAAAATTTCTGTCGTTGTTTTCTTCCAGCACAAATTCGTTGCCCTCCGACATGTCGATGTAGTCCCTGTCGAGGGCGGAACTGACGATTTTCAAGGGCATCGCCGTTTGGTCTTTGAAAGGATAGACGTAGTTTAATTTTTGCAACACGCTTTGTTCGTCGGTGTACTGCTCGCACAAAAGTTGTCGTTGTGCCTCTTCCTGTGATTGCAACTGTTGTTCCTGAGCCACATTCACGAAACCGCAGTTGAGAAACTGCGTACCGTACTTTGTTTTCAACGCCGTCAACAGCCAATCCAGATGACTGCCTGCGTTTTGCGCCTGCTTGGGCATGCCGTCCAAATCTTTTTGAGAAAGAGTAGCCACAATGTTGAGTACGAATTTCGCCCTTGTCATGGCAACGTACAGCAAGCGCATTTCCTCCTCTCTTTGTCGGGTGGCGTTGAACATTCCGCAAGCCGTTGCCCCCAAAGTGGGAAAAACCTTCATCGTGTCGAAGTTGTAGTACTTCATGGACAGTCCCAAATCGGAGTTACATTCGAGGTTGTTGGCGTCAAACACAAACCTGCTTTCCAACCCTGCAAGAAACACCACGGGAAATTCCAATCCTTTGGATGCGTGCATTGTCATGAGGCGGACGGCGTTGGCGTTGCTCATGCCTTCCTCCCTGCCCTCTTCCTCCGTTGCGTCAAGATAGGAAAGAAATTTGTCCACGCTTTGAGAACATGCCGACTCTTTCAGTTGGTCTACAAATGCGTACAGTTTGCGAAGTCGCATTGCGCCGTTGGGAAACCCCTGCACATACAGTTGATAGGAAGTCTTTTCCAACAGCGTCAGCACCACTTCGTCCACCGTTGCGCTGTAGGAAACAAATCGCATTTGTTGCAAAAGTTGCAAAAACCTGTCGGCGAGGTTGCATATTTCGTCGTTTTTGCCGCTTGCAAGATACATTTGCATTCGGGTGTAGAAGGGAACACGCAAATCCCGTGAGGCGATTTTTATTTGCGCCAACTGATTTTCGGAAAAGCCCCCAAAGGGCGCAAGGCAGGCGGCAACAAAGTACACGTCGTTGAAGGGGTTGTCCACCGCTCGCAGCAAATTGACAATGTCCCTCACCTCTTTGTTGGCGTAACCGGTGGTTTTGAGGGATGCCACCACGGGAATGTTGTTGCGTACCAAAGCGTCGTAGATGTCCATTGCCTTGTCTTTCATTCCCCGCACGAGAATTACAATGTCGTCGTAGGAAATGTATTTTGCACCGTCTTGCGTCTTGTACGCCATGCCCACAAAACGCTTTATTTTGTTTGCAATAAGTTCCCCCTGCGATTGGGAATAATCTTTGGGGCGTGTTTCCGTTATGTCGTACAGTCCCTGCACACGTTGCTGCATTTTGGGCGGTTTTACCACAAAATCTATCTGCACGGGAAGCGTTTTCAGTTGCGCCGTCTGATGTCCGTTGAAGCGGGCATTGCCCGAGTAGTCCACCTTTCCGAAACTTTCCGTCATTATTACGGAAAAAACGTCGTTGACAAAGTCAAGAATATCGTTGTTGCTGCGGAAGTTGTCCTTCATTTCTTCCACCTGCCCCGTGTTGCTTTGTTTGTAACGGCGGTACTTGTTCATGAAAATGGAAGGCTCGCACCCACGGAAACCGTAGATGCTTTGTTTGATGTCGCCCACCATGAAGAAACGGGCGTTTTCCGCAAGTTGGGAAATTATCGCTTCCTGCACCAGGTTTGTGTCCTGGTACTCGTCCACAAACACCATGCTGTACCTTTCACGCACCGATTGCAACGCTTCATCGTTGCGCAAAATTTTCAAAGCAAGATGTTCCAGGTCGTTGAAGTCCACCCCGCCACGCTGTTTTTTTGCGTTGAAAAATTTTTGCTCGAAACGTTGCAAAATTTCCACAAGTTTGTCGGTGTACGCCACCGCTTCCGCCGTTTCGCCACACAGCGTTTGCAAATCTTTGCCGGCGCACAGCGTCCTGTACTTTGCGGAAATGTTTTCAACCTGTTTTTTGAGGTATTCAAAATCGCTGCGGAGTTTTTCCTCAGATTCCTTGTCCGCCATTCCGAAGGTTTTCTTTGCATTGCGTTTGGGCAGGGACAAAAGTTTGATTTTGGAAATGTTCCACAACGCCTGTTGCAGGTTTTCCCATCCGTCAAGAAGCAGACGTGCGTTTTCTGCGCACGCTTTGGCAAAATCTTCCATGGCAAGAGCGTCAAATTGTTTTTGCAAGTCGGCAAAAGCGTTGCCAAAAAATGTTGCGTTGCCAAAAATGTCCTCAAAAATACGTTGCAGTACGGGATTTGCCTCGTCAAAGGTAAGAAAATTTTGCCTCTTTTGTGCATACCAACCGTCAAAGTCGTCTATACTGCGGGAAAAATCGTACAGTTTTTTGAGAATTTTTTTGAAATTTTCCTCTTTTCTGCCTGTGGCAAAAATTTTGTACACTCGGCGGAAAATGTCGTCGTCGCTTTGAAAATACTCTTTGAACACGTCGTCCATTGCCGCTGTGCGCAAAGCGTTTACCGTTACCGTGTCCAGCACGGAAAAAGACGGGTCGATGTCCACCACGTAAAAATAGTTGCGAAGCAAGTCGCTGCAAAAGGAATGAATGGTGCTGATGCTTGCCGTGTCCAACTTTTCCAGTTGCTGCACCATGCGTGGGTCGTTGCCCATCGAGCGCAGTTTGTCGGCAAGACGTGTTTTCATTTCCGCAGCGGCAAGATTGGTGAATGTTACCACCACCAACTGTGAAACGTCGGCGCCGTCGGCAATAAGCCTGGCGATGCGTGCTATCATCACGGTGGTTTTTCCCGTGCCGGCAGACGCCGAAACAAGCATGTTTTTGCCGTCGTAATTTATTATGTTTTGTTGCGTTGTTGTGAAATTTTTTGACATTTTTCCACCGTATCGTCTATGTCTTCCGCACTAACGGAAACTTCCACTTCTCTTTCCCCTTCGGTAAGCACGTCGCCGAAATCGCACACGTCCTTGTAGTCGCAGTAATCGCAACAGTGCTTGTAGGGAGAAACGTCGGCAAAGCCCTGCAACATCAGTTTGCCCGCCTGCTCTATCATTTCTATGGCGTACCGCACCTGATTTTCAAATTGGTTTGCCGAAAGCAACTTGTTGCCTCGCCTGCTAAGACTGCCGTCGGCATTTAGGGACAACCCCAGTTTTTCGCTTTTTTGACTTTGCGAAAGATTTACGTCCAGCCTGCACGCCACCTCGGCGTCGTCTAATGTACGCCCGTTGTACACATACACCTTGCTGTTGTCCGCTTCGGTGAAATTGTTGTGCATGTTGAAGTAGTAAAAACCCGCCGGCTGATAGCCGTACACCGTCTGCACCGCCTTTACGTACACCAAAAGTTGCAGTTTGTGCCCCAGATACAAGTCCTTTTCGGTGTAGGAAGCGGCAGTTGCACCGCTTTTGTAATCTATTACGATAAATTTGCCGTCGTCCACGTCCACACGGTCTATTTTTCCTATCAGCAAAAACTTGCCGTCGCCGTAGTCCACTTCCACAGGGGGTAAATCTTCCTTGGTGCCGAAAGCAAGTTCCGTCGCCATGTTGGAAAAGCAGGATTCTTTGAGTTGTTTTTTCACCACCCTGCACATTCGCAACGCTTCGGCTTTGAGTTGTTCCAACATTCCCACCAACTGTGCGTTGGTTTTCATTGCCTTGTAGTAATCGTCGGAAATTGCATCGGCAAAACACTTACTTGCAACGTCATTTGTTTGTGCGTCCGATTCGTCGAGATTTGCCTTTCGCACGTAATTTTCCAAAACTTCGTGCAGAATGTTGCCCAAATCGGACGCCTGCAACTCCGCCACCGAACGGGGCTTGACACGCAAACCGTATTCCAGATAGAAACGGTAGGGACATTTGTAGAAATCCGTCAGTTTGGAAACGCTGGTTTCGCTGTTGTCCAGGTAAAACTGCTTTCCGTTTTCCACACGTACATGACATGTTTTGAAAAATGCAAATTTCTCCGCCTGCGCCCCAAGATGCTTTTGCAGAACGGAAAAAGAGGGCGTTTTCACCTGCTGATTGTCTTGAAGACGCCGTTTTCCCGAAACAATTTTGGAAATTGCCTGTTTTGTGGTGTACACTTCCTCATCCGCCTGCTGTACGAGGCAAAGGGGCTGTCCTTTTTGAGTGAACATGTTTTGCAATTCACCCACAAAGGGCGACGGTGTGAGGGCGTTTGCCCCGTCCGCCTCGGCATAGGAAACGTAAAGGTGTTTGGAAGGTTCCAACAAAAGTTGAAACAGACTGAAACGTTCCCGCTTGTTTTCCACAAAAATCTGCGGTTCAACAAATATACCCGACGCAGCCAAATCCTGAATGTTTCTGTCGGAAAGCAACTTGCAGTCGCTTTTGACGATGGGCATTGCGCCGTAGTTTGCACCCAAAAGAGCCAGAAATACAATGTCGTGCTTGCGTGCCTTTGCCATGTTGGCAAACACAACGCAGTCGTTGGTTACGGGAAGTACGGAAATTTTGACGGAAGCAAGCGCCGCCGTCAAAATGCGCAAAAAGTCTTCCAACTGCAAATATCTGCCGTGAAGCACCCTTTCCGCCTGCGACAGCACCTCTTCAAACTTTTCCTGCGCCTGCAAAGTAACCTTGCTTTCAAACGAAAGCCCGAAAGCCTGCTGCTGTTGGGCAAAAGCCACGTTTCTTTCGTTGAGTTGTGTTGTTTCCACCAATGTGCGCACCGTCGCAACAAACTGTTCGGCAGTGGCGGAAGAGGGAAACTTTATCTTTTGAAACAGTTGGAAAAACTTTTGACGGAATGCCTCGGCGTTGGCGAAATACGTTTCCGTTTTGCCCAAAGTGAAAGGGTTGTAGTTGTAGGAAACGTTGTATTTCAGACAATAATTTTCAAAGTGAAAAACGTTTTCGTCCACGTTTCCGTTGACGTCGAAACTGCCGCAAAAGAGGTGATTTTTAACAAACGGTAGTACAAAATCCAGCCTTCCGTTGCTTTTGCACAGCGCAATGTAGTCGGTGATGAAAGTGGCGTAGGGGTGATTGCCCAACACAAACTGCCTGTCGCAAAAGTAGGGAATCTGCAACTCGTCAAACACTGTGGCTACGGCGTTGTAGTACTTGTTGACGTCGCTGGTTACAACGTACACGTCCTTGAAACGTCCCCCTCGGCGCACGTATCTCTGAATACGGCACGCCAAAGCGTACACTTCCTGCACACGTGTTTCGCCACGGAAAATTTCCACAAAATCGTCCGCCTCGACGGGGGAAACCTGCAGGTAACGGAAAAGATTTTCGCCTATCTGACGGGTGTATTTGTTGACGTAGGACATGCCCTCCACCACTGTTGGGACAATATTGTTTTTTTTGCAAACAGCCAATACGCCTTGGTAGATGTCGTTCAGGTACAGGTAGCCGTCCGCAGGTTTTTCCCCCACGCAGCAAGCCACCGTTACCCCACGGGAACACAGCATAAGTTGTTCCACCACTGCCAGTTCCTGCACAGACAGGTTGTCGAAGTCGTACAGATAAAAGTAGCCGTCGCACGCCTTGGAACGGGGAATTTCACTGCAAAACAAATCCAACTTGTCGGCAGAATCCACAAAAGCGTCCTTGGTGTAATCCATGTACGCTTTGTAAATCACAGCAATGTCGTGCGCTTTGCCCCTGACCCCCTTGGGCAGATTTTCTTTGAGCAAATCGTCGGGGGAAATTCTGCAATACTTCATTGTGCTTATGGTGTCGTACATGTCGGCAACAAAACCGGGCGTGTTCACCCCTTTTGTGTAGCAGGTAAGTTGCGTCTTTACGTCCTGAATAATTCCCGTCAGCGCCATTATGCCCGACTGCTTGGAAAGGTAGTCGAATTTGGGCAGAATTTCATTGGCAAGGCGGCGAAAAGTACGCACCCGAATGTTGAAACTGCCTCCGACGGCTTTCAACAGGGCACGTTCCGCTTCCATGGACGCTCTGTCCGGCACAATCACCGTGCGGACTACGTCCAGATTGGATTGGTCGACGCTTTTCAGCACCTTTGTGATGTAGGCGGCGGCGTCTTTCATAGAGTTGCTTTTGTAGATTGTAATCATTTTGCACCTTGAAAATATTGTAACATATTTTCCCCACTAAGGGCAACACACTTGAAAAAATTGTTGTGTCGCCGTGCCGTTTTTATGCTGTTTTTCAGTTTTCTCACAAATATCGGATAACAGTTGGCATTTGATGTCTTTTGTGTTATAATACATAAACAACGGCAAAAATTTTGCCATTAACAGGAAAATCAAAAACGGAGTTTTGAAATATGAAAAAAACAGCACTGATACTGTTGCTTGTGTTGGCGCTGTCTTTGGTTTTTGCAGGATGCAACCAGACAGAGCAAACGGAATCCATTCCCAGGTGGGGCAACGAACAGTACACATTCAACATCACCAAAGCGGATTTTGAATCCTCCGCCGTGTTCAACAACGAAACGTTTGTGAAGGAACCTTTCATCAGCGCCTACGAGATAAATCCCGAAAGAATGGACGAACTTGTTCCCGAGGACGTTTCCGGCACCTACGTTACAAAAATTCAGTTGAGTGCGGACGAAACGCAATGCACCTACACGACGCAACAAACGCTGTACGTGCAGTACAAGACGGAAACGCTCACAGCGCTTGCTTCCTACAACGAGATTGCCGCCACGTTGCAAACAATGACCATTGCCCCCGACAGCGAGGAAAATCCCTTTTCGGAACATGAAGGACTGACGACGTTGAAATCCACCACCGACACGGAAGTTGTGTTTTTGCGTGAATCGTCGCAACGTCCCCTTTCTTCCAAAACGGTAGTAAACGGCTTCTATCTGGGCAAAACGCATCAGGAAATTTCCCTCTACGACGTTACCACCACCTACGATTGGGAAAACGGCTCGGCAAAAGTTGTGTACAACAACCGTGCGGATGAAACAAAATCTTCCACGGCAACCAACAAACTCAACTACTCGTCGGCGACAAAAATTATCGATGCCAATCAGGTTTTGCTGTTTGCAAGAAGTTTGGAAAAAACTTCCACAAAATTTCAGGATAACCCCAGGGTACAAATTTACCAGCCCCTCAACAACACTGTGTATGTTGCAAGTTTCTTCTTCACCTATTCCAACAACACAATGCTGACAAATGCCGAAAATCAGTCGGTGTACGTGAAACTTAACAGTCTGAGCGTGATTGTGAATGACAGCGTACTGGTAACGCAACTCAATCTTCCCGACACGGTAAACAGCGACAACAAAAATCTGGACAGCATTTCCATCGGAAGCGGAAAAACTCTCAACAAGTACACTACGGTGAGATTCCGTTCCGGCGTGTATTCCTACCAGTTGGTAACAATCGAACAGGACATTCTTGACGCCGTAACGGTAAAGGCGGAAGCCGAAGAGTAATTTCGACGATTTCATTTGTTTAAGTAAAATGCAAAAAAGACGGTTGATACCGTCTTTTTTTTGTGCAGATTTTTTGAGTACGTTTTGTTGTTTTTGGCACAAATGCGTGTTTTGCAAATTGTTTTTTTTGTTTGGTTGCCATGCGGTTGTAGCCAACTGTGCGTTTGCAAGGTACTGTCAGAAATTTGTTGCTTTCATCACGTCGGCACGTTATTGCGTAGGCATTTTGCGTTTCTCACAATGCATTTTTGTTGTTTTACAACACAACAAATCCGATTTTCGGTATTTGCTTGTGTCTTCAACCTTTCAACGGCAAAAAATCGTGTTTGTAATTTTCTTTGCTTTTGAAATCACTTGTGTGTTGAAAAACGTTTTGCGTATTGTTTGGTATTGGGCAGAATTTGTCGGCAGGCAAAGGCAGCTTCTGCAATGTGTTGCACCTTTTGAATACAACGTGCAAGGAAAACCTGACTTCACCGCAATTTATTGACAACTTCACGCAAGACATTCAGGGCATAAAAAAAACGGCATTAAGCCGTTTTTTTTGTCCTTTAATTGTTTGCCGAATCGTTGGCAGACGGCGTGTTTGTGTTGGCATTTTGTGCCTGCTGGGTAGGTTGCGTATCCGACGGCATTTGCGTGTTTGTGGTCGTGGAATTGTGCGCTGCCGCATTTTCCTTGCGATCCATAAACTGCATTACCTCTTCCGCAGTTTTTCCTTCCATAAGCATTTGTACTTCTTCCGTGTGGATTGTTTCTCTTTCGATAAGTACTCTTGCCATGTTGTGCAAAATGTCCGTATGCTTGGAAAGCAGTTCCGAAGCACGCTTGTGGCACGTTTCCACAATGGCACGCACTTCTTCGTCGATAGTGTTTGCCACTTCGTCGCTGTAACCTTTTTCCGTCTGATAGTTTCTTCCGACAAAAATTTCGCCTTCACTGCCGTAGAACAGCGGTCCTATTCTGTCGCTCATGCCCCATTCGGTAACCATTCGGTGCGCCGTTTGCGTGAGAGATTTAATGTCGCCGCTGGCACCAGACGTGATGTTTTGAATGATTATCTCTTCCGCTACACGTCCGCCCAACGTCATTGTAATTTCGTCCAGCAACTGCTGTTTACTTACATGGTTGTTGTCGTTTTCCGGTCTTGTCATTGTGTAGCCGGCAGCCATTCCACGGGGAATAATGGTAACTTCATGCACGGGGTCGCAGTATTTCAACAAACTTGCCAAAATCGCATGTCCCGATTCGTGATAGGCGGTGATACGTTTGTCGGGCTCCGTTACCAGACGGGATTTCTTTTGCGGTCCCATGATAACTTTGTTGATGCCTTCGTTTACGTCCGCCATTGTGATGACTTTTCTGCCCGAACGAACAGCTAGAATTGCCGCTTCGTTCAACAGGTTTTCCAAATCGGCGCCGGTGAATCCCGCAGTAATTCTTGCCACTGTGCGGAAGTTTACATCCGGTCCTATCGGCTTTTTGCGTGCATGTACTTTGAGTATCGCTTCTCTTCCACGCACGTCGGGTCTGTTGACGTAAATTTGTCTGTCGAAACGGCCGGGACGCAACAATGCAGGGTCGAGGATATCTGCACGGTTGGTTGCCGCCATTATGATTATGCTTGTGTTGGTTTCAAAACCGTCCATTTCCACAAGCAACTGGTTGAGCGTTTGTTCACGTTCGTCATGTCCGCCGCCCAATCCTGCGCCACGCTGACGACCCACTGCGTCGATTTCGTCAATAAAAATGATGCAGGGCATGTTTTTCTTTGCCTGGTCAAACAAATCTCTTACACGGCTTGCGCCCACGCCCACGAACATTTCCACAAAGTCGGAACCGCTCATGGAAAAGAAAGGAACGCCCGCTTCGCCTGCTACGGCTTTTGCAAACAACGTTTTGCCCGTTCCCGGAGGACCTACCAACAACACGCCTTTGGGGACACGTGCGCCAACATCGGTAAATTTTTTGGGATCTTTCAAAAAGTCGATGATTTCCTGCAATTCTTCCTTTTCTTCATCGGCGCCGGCAACATCGCTGAAACGCACCTTCATGTTGTGAATTGCCTTTGCACGGGATCTTCCGAAATCCATATTCTGGTTGTTTTGCTTGGCAATCTGACGGAACATCAACACGCCCAACAAAATGAGCAATCCTATCCACACAACGGGAACAATGTAGTCCGTCCAACTTGCAGCGTTGGGGTCTGCCGAGGTATATTTCAGATTCGGGGCTGTGCCGTCTTCGATTTTGCTCAGGATAAATTCATTCAGGGCATTTCTGTCGGCAGTTACAAACACGTAGGTTTGGTCGCCTTTTACACATTGTACTTGATAATAATTGAGGTAAACCGAGTCGAAAGACGCTATGTTCTTACGAAATTCGGCTTCGGAAATTTTTGTGCTTCTGGGGCTTAAAATGCGTACAAACACAAATACCAGCACCAAAAGAAGCAGTATCGATATTACCGAATACAAAAATCTTCTTTGTTTTTGTTCCAAGGTTAATCTCCTTTTGCGCAAAGCGCACTTATTCTTACGAATAATATACTATTGTACATTGTAACACAACATCACAGCGGTGTCAAACGCAAAACGTCGAAATTGCAACCGCAGTAAAACAACGAAGGCGCCTTTTGCAATGCAAATTTTGTAATTATTTGTTGCAAAACAACAGTTTTCGGCATACGGTTGTTGGTTTTTGGTACAACTATTTGCAAAAAACTTGTCTCAGTTGTTTTTCGACAAAATAAACTTTGCAAAAAAAGCGTGTTTAACAACGGTGTTTTTGTTTACTGACGCTTTCTTTGCCGCTGTCGTGATGTCTTTGTTTAGAATGTGTAAAAATTGTAATATAAAACGCTTGAAACAGTCTTAAAAACAGTTTTTTTCAGCAAATATTTGCCCGCATTATGGAATTTGCAATAAACTGCGCCACCTGATTTACAAGTTTTTCCTTGGAAGTGTTCAGCGTGTAAAAATCCGCCATTCCACGCTCTGCGACAATGCCCACTATGCTGATGTCGCCAATTGACGGCAAATTTTTGTTTGTAGCGGCGCCGGGAACAATTCCCCCTTGCGATATTTGTATTTTGCCGATTTGCTCGGTAGTGCCGACGGCTGCGTCCACCACCACAAGTTGACTTTGAGGATGCATCTTTTTTATAAAGTCGTGACAATACACCAAGTTTTCGGCGGTGATGTTTTGATTGCACAGCCCGTACACAAAGTAGGGTTTGCTCATCTGCGCATTAAGCAGACTTCCGACCCGTGGCCCCAAACTGTCGGCAAATACCTTTTCCGTTCCGATGCAAACAAATACAGGATTCTTAACCCTCTCTTGCAATTCTTTGGCAAGATTTTCTTCACCCTTCGGGTCGTAAATGCTCATTTCTTTCATAAAACCCCTCCGAATTTTTTTTGAGTTTGCCCCGATTTGAACTATTATATTTGCGTCGCCGTTGCGGATTTTGATTGCAAGGGGAGTTTTTTGAAGTTTTTTGTAGATAAAGTAACGCCCTCTGCATTTACGTGAATGTAAATTAACTGACAACAAAGGGAATCTGCCCTGAAAATTCTCGAAAAACGTTGCCGTTGGCATAACATGCGTTTTTGACGGATTTTTTTACAAAAAACAGTGCATCTTTGACGAGTACTTTTACTACATTTCTTACATATTGCGTCGCTTAGTTAGTAAAATTTCAAAAAAACACAGCAACGCATTTCCAAAAACTCTGTTCATAAACCGTGCAGAGTTTCAACTTTTGCGGCGGTTTTGAAAGGGATTTTCTTTACTTATTGTTTTTTGCGTCTTAATACAATTTGTGTTGCCGTTTGCCACGTGATGTTGATGCAATATCTTTCCTACATTTCCTACACATTTCGTCACTTGGTTGGTGAATTACAAAAGACCTTACAACACATTGAAAAACACTGCCCATAACCCATTACAGAGTTTCAACTTTTGCGGCGGTTTTGAAAGGGATTTTCTTTATTTATTGCTTTTTGAGTTTTAACATACTATGTATTCCCGTTTGCCGTGCGATTTTAATGCAATATCGTTACTGCCTTTACTAACATTATTGCATCGGCTTGGTTTTGCAACACATTGAAAAACCCTGCTCATAAACCGTTGCAGAGTTTCAACTACTTTTTTAACGTTTTGAAGTTGATTTCCGTTATTTTTACATTTTACGTTTTGTACAATATGCATTTCCGCATATTGTGCCGATTGTTTTGGATATTTTCAACAGCACGGTAAAATTTGCAACGTAATTAAGTTCCGATTTACTCAAAAAACCGGCATTACACAGAAAGCCATTGATTACAGTCAGCAATTAAAGCAACCGCATTAACGTGCGTTTTTTTTGCGGATGTAAGCACACAACAAAGCACGTTGCTTACATGTCGGCACTTTTCCACCGATAAACGTTTCCTGCGAGAAGTCAATTTTCAAAAAACCTTTTTCCGAACATACTTTTACTGCCGATATTTTTTTTGCTTCTGCTGTTGTTCTTAACTTAAAACAATGGTTGTTGAATTGAATTTGTTGAAAAAAACAACAATCTTTATTGCCAACACTCATGCTACGACATAAAACAGCAAAATACTTTATTTTTATGCTGAAATATGTTATTATATACTTAAACAAAGTGTACACTATTTTGTGTCGCCTACGTCAAACGGTAGAGATTTTCAACTTTGCACGTTCATGTGGCAAACGCAGAATGGTGTTTGTTCCGTTTGATATATCGGCAAATGCAAGTTTTCCGTAGTCGACATTTTTGCAAAATTTGCACTAAAAACTTTCTGCATTGCGGTTACAGAAAATTCTTCTCTATTCCTTTGTTGAAAACATTTTCAGATAATTGAAAGTGTGCGAAAACAAGGTTTTGAACTTGCATTATTTCATTGTAAACATACGCCTTTTGGCGGAAAGTTACGAAAGTGATTGCGTGGGAAGATAACTGTTGCAACACAGGAAAGCATCGGTTGTCAAAACGGATGCGGCAACTCGTGCGTTCTGCAAATCAGGCGACCTGCTTTTGTTGGATTTGCGCTTTGTTTGCGGAAAAATACACACAAATTGTAAGCGTTACACTTAAGACTACAAAAAAAATAATCAGAGATTGAGTTTACGCACTGATTATTAAGCAAAAGCAACATTAACGTGTTGTTTGTTCATTATTAAGGAGATTTAGAATGGGAACAATAGCAGATTTGGTTCTTGTCGCAATCGCCGTTATTGCTCTTTTTACAGGAGGTGCCAAAGGACTGATAAAACAACTGTCCGGTGCGTTTTGTGTATTGCTTGCACTAGTCCTCGCCACCATGCTCACCTCGCTCATAATGACGCCCGTTAAGACAACCGGTGTTTTTCAAAACTTTGTGGGCACCGCCACAAATTGGTTTACAAACGAGATGTTTAAGGCAGAAGTTACTTCTGCCGAAGAACTTGCAACCATTTTACAGAACGGAGGAGCCTGGAAAATACTCAGTGGCATGGCAGCAACAATCTACGCCGGTATGGAAGCGCTCGGATGCACCACCTTGGGACAACTGTGCGGCAATTACGTAGCAAGCCTGATTGTGGAAATAGTCTTGTGGATTGTTTTGTTTGTAATTTTGAATGCAGTCTTGAAGTTTATCGCAAAACAATTGCAAAAAGTTGCTCAACTTCCTGTTTTTAAACCTCTCGACCGTATTCTTGGTGCCGTTTGGGCAGTTGGCATAACTTACGTTGTCTTGATTGGAATTGTACTGACCTTGGCGGAAATAGTTGTTATGAAGTTTGCTCCCGACAGCACCGACGCTATGCTGGAATTTTTGAGAAGTTCCAAGTTGCTGTCTGCGGCTAACGACACAAACGTTATCGGTTCACTTTTTGCCGATTTGCTTAACGTAACATTGCCTGTTTTGAACGCTTAAAAATGGTAAATACTCAAAAAACCGCACTATTTGTGCGGTTTTTTGTTGTAAATTTAGTTGCCTCGTATGAAAACTGCACAAACAGACTTTGAAAGCGTGTGTTTCACTACTTTTAAAAATAATGTTGTTGTAGTTTGAAACACAGACACTTCTTTTTGTTTCATCTATTACTGTTAAAGAATTTATTAAAGTATCCCTCTCTTGTTTCACGTGAAACAAAATCCACCTTACTTTTCAATAGTTATTATCAGATATATGTCCTAAAATTAGGTTGTTAATGTTTCTGCCACACTATCGTTGTTTTCTTTATATTTTTAGACGATAACAACAATTTTTCAAGCAAAAAAACGCTTCGGGGCGGTTTTATTTCAAATTTTTAACGCTTTTTGGGCTATTTACTACTAGTATCCAAAACATGTTGTCTATTTTTTATCAAATATGCTTTGTTTTCAGTACGCCACGTTCAGACTTTTTCCATATCTGAACAACTTAACCATGTGCAAACTTTGTTTTTTGTAACTATTGTATCTTTGACATTTGAAAAGCGAAAACTTACAATTTGCTTTTGTTTCACGTGAAACAAGTTGTTTGTCATGCTTTCTCAAAACCTTTTTATCGGATTTTAAACAAGTACAGCCTAATTTTTGTATATAATTATTGTTTTCAGTGCCAACGTCAAAGGAATTGAGTTTCGAAAGCGTTTATTCGAAACTGCATTACAAGAAACAATCTAATTAAAACTTACAAAAATCATTCAAAAGGCTCGTGTTTTATGAACAACACCGAACAACCTTTATTTACGCATCATAATCAACTTTTCTAACAAATTGTGATGCATTTTCCTTATTAAAAGGCTTATTTACGCTCCTCAAAACGCACGATTTTGTATTTAATTCAGTTTTAACCAGTACTAAATGATTAAAAACAATGTAAATATGCGGCTTAAAAGGCGAATAATTAAAAAAACTGTGCTACACAGAGAAATTTTCCAGCAACAGTAATAAGTAAAAATTACTCAAAAGCATTGTCGTCATGTGTTTTAACGGTTGTTTCACGTGAAACAACCGCAGAAAACTCTACTGCTATCATCTTTTATCGATCACAAAGGTGGTCAAAGATGTTTTTAAACAAAAAAAGCGTGTCAGGAAATATCACAAACAAATGCAGCCCTCCGCAGATTTCAATGTTCAATAAAAAAAAGACGAAAAAAGTACACTAAAAATTTTTTTTCAAAATAATTAATCTCGAAAAGGCGACATCAAAACATTGCAATCATTGACAATTAAATAATAGGAAATGTTCACATTTTTGAACCTGCACAAAATACAACGGCAAAAATTGGCGAGGGATTTCTGCCTTTTTGTAATTTGCTACACGTTCAGACTACTTGTTTTAAGCCGCAGTAAAAATGAACAAAGGCAACATATCAATATATTTTTCAGACAGAATGTGTCTTACTCTTAGTCGGAAAAATTTAAAAAGTCACAAAAATATTCTGTCTGAAAGGCTCTTTCAGCCAGCAAATATAGCATAAATATTCGCAGAAAAACTGCCGACAAACAGTGAAGTATTAAGCAAAATTCATGAATTTTACTACAAAAAAACATACTGTTTTTTATTACAAAAACACGCAAATGCATGTCTCTATCTAAAAAACATCCGACACAGCGCAGTAGCGAACTAACTGCACTACAAATCAACCATCAACAAAGCAAAAGGAATTCCTCGGAGAGTCGACCGGCCAACACTTGCATGCGTAAGACCGGTTTTCATTGACAATATTTCGACAAAAGCCGCTTTATAACCAAAAAAAATACAAAACAGAGCCTACAACACACAAAAACGACGGTATTTTTTCCTGTTTTTATCCAAAAAAAACTCGATAAAAGCAAATATTGGTACACTAAAAGCGATTTCAAGGACTGATACCTTAAGATTATCAAAAAAAACGTCAATTTTATCACGGTATTCGTTTCAATCAGCACAAATTCGTCAAATTTGTAAAAAAAATACGCTGCAGTATAATATGTTTATATAATTTTGACCAAAATAATGCCAAATTTGACCCTTTTTTTGTCAATATGCTATGTTTTATTTCAAATTTTCGACATTTTGTCGTTTTTGACACGTTACAAATGCAGACTGCCAACACAAAGAAACAAAATACAAACACATAATATTTATATATAATATTGACCAAAATTTTACATACGTATGTAAAATTTTGGTCAATTTGTTATATTTTTGTATATCACATTTGCGTTGCCTAATCAGCAATTTATTCTCAGAATCACTCCTCTGTTTTATACGGCAAAGAGCGCGCAAGATACTTGACCGGTTAATGCTGTTGCCGCAAGAAGAATCGTGGTTCAAACTTACTTTTTGAAAGCGCCTGCAAGCAACAGCGTGTTTTAAACTTCCGGGATTACACACAACTTTGATAATCAGACTTTGATTTGCAGATTTAGCACTATTGCGCCAAGGTGTGTCGTCCCCAAACACGTACAAATTTAATTTACTATATCACATAATATATGCCAATTTCAAGTGTTTTTTGTTGCTTAATGACTGAAAATCAACTATTTATCTGAATCAACATCGGAAAGTATGAAAAACTCACGCTGTTTGAAAAGCGGAGAAAAGAAAATAAACATTTCCGTGGTAGTTTTCTTCTGAAAATATGATGTAAAAACACGTTGTAAAAACTTTAATCTCCTACCTCTATTCGAAAAAAACAATGGAATGGTAATTAACAAAAAAACCTTTTGCTCGAAAGAATCAAAAATTGCGTTGAAAACGCACCTAAGTCCGTCACTGCTCAGCATGACTGACAAATGCTCTATTCAAGGCGGAAAGTCCGTCAGTATTTATCTGGACGCATTGTTTGGGAAAATAATTTTACGCAGCATAAAAACACGTCAAAGGAACGGACGTAAGCCTTGTTCGTTTATGCATTTTAATTGCAACGCAAGACAATCAGCCACAAAAAACGTATTTCTGCAGGGACACAGACAATTACAGACAGCAAAAGGCATTCCATACCGTGCAATAATCAAAAAAAAGTACATTTTGCTTTCAAAGTGGTGTGGAAATTCATGACGTTTGTTTACAGAAAGACATTTTCTAGCCGAAAACGTAATGCTTAATATGTCTGTAATTCCAAAAAAACAAAACTTAAGGATTACGAAACACCTTCAAAGGCTTAGACCGAAATACAAAAAAACAAAATGTAAATATATGTAGGTTGTTTATTTAGTAGCGGTAACGCAAATGTTTACAAACCAACAGTAAAATAACGCTTAGAGAACAAACGTTTGTGAGTAGTCAATAGACACAGGTAAAAACGAAGTTGTATACAATAATTTTAAGCAAAAATGCTTTTTGCATGTCGCATCCTCTTCACAAGAGGTTTTAGTCCGTCTGTTTGTTCTTAAAAATCAAAATAACAGCGTTTTCGGACGGCTTTCCGTGTCAGATGTTGTCCTGCATTTGCTCGCTAGCGGAAGAAGGCAACAGAACGTTTTTACAGCTGTGTACAATATTTTTACATACGGTTGCAGGTTTTTGTACAAAATGTATCAAAAATGACAACATGTTTTGTCTAAAATTTTGTAATTTTGAAGGTTTCAAGAGAATCTTCCACAAATGATAATTTAGAAAAACTATTTTGATTGATTCAAATCAACATTTTGTACGGCTTCAAACGCAACAAAAAAATAGACTGCAAAACACAAAAAAAGACTGCAAACGCAGTCTTTTACGAATAAGCAATATTTCCGATGGGCACAATCATTACTCGTCCTCACCGTTACGAAACTTGTCCTGCATCCAGTCTTCCACAAGACGGCATATTCTGTCCAAATCGTCGGCGGTGAAGTAATCTATGTAAAGTCTGCCTTTGTTTGCGTTTCCTATTGCCGAAACTTTTGTGGCAAACGTACGTTGCATGTTGGAAACAAGTTCGTGCAATTCTTTGCATTCCTCTGTGCTTTTTTCCTTTTGCGGTTTAGGATTGAGAAAAGCACGCACGCTTTTTTCCATTTCACGTACCGTCATCTGATTGTCGCAACCTTTCAGAGCCAACTTGTACTGATACTCTTTGGGAACGACTACCAAAGTCCTGGCATGTCCTGCCGAAAGCCTTCCGTCTTCGATAAGTTTTATTACGTCGTCGTGCAAAGTGAGCAGACGGAGAGTATTAGCCACGGCAGAGCGGCTTTTTCCGATACGGTCGGCGGCAACTTCCTGCGTCATGTTGAATTCCGTCATCAAAGTGCGGATTGCCCGTGCCGCCTCGATGGGGGACAAATCTTCACGTTGCAGGTTTTCAATAAGGCTTATTTCCTTAATTTCCTGCGGGGTGTAGTTGCGAATTATTGCCGGGATTTCCGTTTTTCCCGCAATGCGGCTTGCCCTGAAACGTCTTTCGCCGGCGATTATCATAAAACGCTTGCCTACGGGGGTAACCACAATAGGCTGAATTACGCCATAGGTGCGGATACTTTCCGCAAGTTCGTTCAACGCCTCTTCGTCAAAGTTTTTTCGGGGCTGTTCCCTGTTGGGATCGATGTCCAAAAGTGCCAAATTTACCACACCGTCTGCAGTTTTTCCCGGCACAGAGGTGTTTTCACTGCCTGTTTTTAAGGCAATGTCGTCGATGTCGTTGAAGCCCATCAAAGAGGCAAGGCCTCTTCCTAATCCTTTGTTTACAGTCTTTGCCATGTTACTTTTCCTCTCTTTCCAAAAACTGTTTTGCCAGCGCTTCGTAGGCAACTGCGCCGCTGCAACGTGGTGCATGCAACGGAATGGGAACGCCGAAACTGGGCGATTCCACCAGTTTGACGTTGCGTGGCACAGGCACGGTGTAAATGGTATCGCCAAAGTACTTGTAAATTTCCGCCGTAACCTGTTTGGACATGGTGGTGCGCACATCGTACATTGTCAGCACTACGCCGTTTATCTTCAAGGCGGAATTCAGCCGTTGTTTCACAAGTTTTATGGTGTGCATAAGTTGACTGAGCCCCTCCAAGGCGAAAAATTCGCTTTGAATGGGAATGATAACGGCGTCGCTGGCAACCAGCGCATTGAGAGTTATCAGCCCGAGGCTGGGCGGACAGTCGATGAAAATGTAGTCGTAGTTGTCTTTGACGGGTGCAAGCGCACGTTTTAATGCGCTTTCACGAGCCATCATGTTTACAAGGTCGGCTTCCGCCGCCGCAAGGTCCATATTACAGGGAAGCATGGAAAGATTTTCCACCATGGTGGGCAAAATCGCCTCCTGTGCGGCGCAATCTTCCATAAGCACGTCGTAGCAGGTGTGTTCCAACTGATTTTTTTCAAAGCCGAATCCGCTTGTGGCATTGCCTTGGGGGTCAAAATCCACCAAAAGCACCTTTTTGCCTGCCATTGCAACGTAGGTAGACAAATTTATTGCCGTGGTGGTCTTTCCGACGCCACCTTTTTGGTTTGAAAAAGCAATTATTTTTCCCATAATAACTCCGAACACAATTTGAAAGGATAAATTTTTACCTATAAATAATATCACAAACCCCCTTCTTTTTCAACAGTAAAAGCCTTTTTTGTAAAAATAATGTGTCGACTGCTTTTACCGCACAAAATTTTTGCACAACTTTTCTCCCCTGCAACGCAAGGTGTTGAGATTTTTCCGTCAAAGTGGTACAATATTGTTTTGAGAGGTAATTTATGTCCAATACTATTGTCGCATTGTCCACCGCCCGTGGCCGCAGTGCAATCGCAGTTGTGCGAATGAGCGGAGATGACGCCATAACCATTGCAAAAAAGTTTTTCCATCCCTTTCCCACACAGCCGAACATGCTGAAAGTGGGCAAACTGCACACCAGTCACTTTGACGAACAGGCAATGTGCGTGTATTTTGCCGCTCCCCACTCTTACACGGGGGAAAATACGGTGGAATTTCACTGCCACGGAGGTACAGCCGTCAGTCAGGCAGTGATTGAAACATGTCTGGAAAACGGCGCAGTAATGGCGCAAAACGGCGAATTCAGCAAACGTGCCTTCATAAACGGCAAACAAAACCTTACAAACGCCGAAGGAATAATAGAAATGATAGACGCCGAAACGGCTTCGGCTGCCAAAGCAGGGGCAAACCTGTTGGAAAACAAACTGGGCAAAAAGGTGGTGGAATTGCAAAAAGTTCTTCTGGACATTCTTTCCGCCTGCGAAGCGGCACTGGATTACCCCGAAGAAGATTTGGAATTGCCGACAACTCAAAGCGTGAAAGAGCAACTTGCAGCGTTGGAAAACAGCCTTGACGGCATAATTGCCACTTCCGCCTTGGGAAAAGTTGCCAGATACGGCATCGACGTGGCAATAGTCGGCGCACCCAACGTGGGCAAATCCAGTTTGCTCAACGCACTGCTCGGAACAGACAGAGCCATTGTTTCAGATGTAGAGGGCACCACAAGGGACACTCTCTGCGAAAGCGTCTACTACCGAGACATTAAATTCAACTTCGTGGACACGGCAGGCATTCACGACACAAGCGACAAAGTGGAAGCGGAAGGAATAAAACGTGCGCACATGGCGGCGGAAAAAGCCGACGTCGTGCTGTACCTGGTGGAAACGCCAAACGACCAAACCACCTTTGAAAGCACAAAGCCGGTGATAAAAATTTACAACAAAAGCGACCTATATCAGGCTCCCGCATTGCAAAAAAATCAAATTGCCCTTTCGGCAAAAAGCGGCGACGTTGAAGAGTTGAAACAGCGTTTGTACGACATGTTCGACGCAGGAGAAATTCAAAACAGCGACCTGCTTATTACCAACGAAAGACACCTTTCCTGCCTTAAAGAGGCGAAAAGACAAATACATTTGTTGCGACAGACTCAATCCACCCTTGACGTTCTTTCCACGGGCATACGCCTTGCGTGGGAGAAATTGGGAGAGATAACAGGCACCAACACGCAGGAAGACATAATAGACAACATTTACAGCAAATTCTGTTTGGGGAAATAACGCAAATTACACAAAACAGCAGTGATAATGTACATTTTGAGCAATATCAATGCGTTTTTATGTATTTTTGAGATGTTTGAAAGTTGTTTCTTGTTGCCGTCGAAGCGGTTTCAAAAAGCCTCAACAACAAAATTTTTACACGAAAACAGAAACTTCAACCGCAAAATTCAACACAAAAAGCAGGACGTTGAAACTTCCTTTTGTGTGAAAGAAAAATGCTTCAATGTAAGTGTTTACGGCATGCCCGTCGGTATTTTGTTTGGCTAACGGCGTTTGCGATAACTAAATTAAACGCTACGGCAAAAGGACGTTGTATGCGTTTGTGCTACCGTTTATCTGCCGTAAATCAAAATGCTGCGTTACCGTTTACGCCATGAAACGTAGGGTGTCGCAACATAAATTAGTAAATTACCGCAGCACAAAAGGAACATTTCAGCATGTAGCCTTTCAACAAAGCAGTGCGTCTGTTTGCACAAAACCATGCGTTGCTTTCAACAACGGTGTAACAGGTAATGCGCCTCTAACGGTACGTACATTGACAGACAACTTTTGTCTGCAACCCATTTAACGGTGCAGTGATATTAAGATGCTTGCATTCAAGTTTACTTTTCAAGCGTAAGTTCTCCGCAACGCTAAGCGGAAAATTACCGCAGCGCAAAACGAGTTTCGCAACGTGTGTCCTTTTTACAAATCAGTGTATATCATTACACAAAACAATGCGTTGCTTTCAACAACGGTGTTTACAACCAACGGCAAACGCATTACCCTGTTTGCGGTAAACCGTCGTAAAGGAAGTTGACAAAAGATTACAATTCCGCTACCCGTACAGCCACAAAATGCGGTTTTGCCTTTTGCAAACTGTACTGCGAAAGACGTTGCAATGCGTTTACGCATTGTCAAAGGTAAGCAAATAAACAAACAAATACAAAACAATACAAAAAAACAGCAAAAAAACAAAAGCATGCGTTTGAACGCATCGGAAGGTGAATTTTGAGAGATTTTGATGTTATCGTAGTGGGGGCAGGACATGCCGGCTGTGAAGCGGCGCTTGCCACTGCAAGATTGGGGTGCAACACCCTTATGCTGGCTACCAACCTGGACACGGTGGCTTTTTTGGCGTGCAATCCCAGCATCGGAGGCACGGCAAAGGGACAAATAGTCAAGGAAATTGACGCTTTGGGCGGAGAAATGGCGGTAAATGCCGACAAAAGCCTGCTTCAAATGCGAATGCTAAACAAGGGGAAAGGCCCCGCCGTGTACTCGCCACGGGCGCAGGTGGACAAAAATCTGTATCACGTAAACATGAAACAAACGGTGGAAAGCACGCCCAACCTTCATCTTCGCCAAGGTGAAGCCGTTTCCGTAGTCAAAACCGACGACGGGTTTGAAGTTACCACGGCGGTGAACCTCACTTACAAGGCAAAAGCCGTAGTACTGTGTTGCGGCGTGTACCTCGACTCTCGCATAATAGTGGGGGAATGTGTGCGAAACTGCGGTCCGAACGGATTTGCCAATGCGCAGTTTCTCACCAAAAGCCTGGTCGATTTAGGCTTTACCGTGCGCCGTTTCAAAACGGGAACGCCTGCAAGGGTGCGTCTGCAAACGATAGACCTTTCCAAAACGGTGGAGCAACCGGGCGACGAATCCACGCCCTTTTCCTTCATGACGGAAAAACTTCCGAAAACAAAACGCAGTTGCTACCTCACCTATTCCACGGAGGAAACAAAACGCATAATTTTACAAAACAAACATCTGGCGCCGCTGTACAACGGTTCTATAAACGGCGTAGGTCCACGTTACTGCCCCAGCATAGAAGACAAGGTGGTGCGTTTCAGCGACAAGCAACGTCATCAGATATTTTTGGAGCCGGAATCCTCCGACACCTGCGAATTTTACGTTCAGGGGGCGTCCTCTTCCATGCCTGCGTGGGTGCAGGAACAAATTTACCACAGCATCGAAGGGCTGGAAAATGTGGAAATTATGCGTGACGCCTACGCAATAGAGTACGATTGCATCGACGCAACACAACTTAACGCAACACTTATGGCAAAACACGTTAAGGGCCTGTTTTTTGCAGGACAAATAAACGGAACAAGCGGTTACGAAGAAGCGGCGGCGCAGGGCATTGTGGCAGGAATAAATGCCGAACGATACGTTCACGGCAAAACGCCCGTAGTTTTTCCCCGAGACAACAGTTACATCGGGGTGCTTGTGGACGACATCACCACAAAGGAAACCTTCGAGCCTTACCGCATGATGACCAGCCGTGCCGAACACCGCCTTGTGTTGCGACAGGACAACGCAGACTTCCGTCTTACGGAAATAGGAAAAGAGGTTGGGTTGGTAACGGAAAAACGCTACGGCAAATTTCTTCATCGCAAACAACAGTTGGAAAAGGCAATGTCGCAACTTAACACGTTGCTTTCGCCCAAAGTGTACGCACAGTTGTTTGAACAAAAGGGGGAAGTCAACACAAACGCAGGGCTTACCTTGGAAGAAATACTGCGTCGCCCCAACATTTTTGCAAAAGATTTGCAAACGCTGGGCTACTTTGAAGGTGTCGACGACGACATTTTGTACGAAGTGGATGTGGAATGCAAATACCGTGGCTACATTCAAAAAGAAAAGGAAGCCATTGCGCAGGCACAAAAATTGGAAAGCAAGCCTCTTCCCGCCGACATAAACTACGACAAAATTGACGGACTTCGCATAGAGGCAAGACAAAAACTGCAAAAAATCCGTCCCGCAAACCTGGGACAAGCCGGAAGAATAAGCGGCGTTTCGCCGGCAGACGTGCAAATTCTCATCGTGTACCTTGCCCAAAACAAACTCGGTTGACAACTTTTACGCAACCGTTTGCGTGTTTTTGATACAAAACGAGTCTAGGGTATTATAACAAACAAGAAAAAACCTTACTGTGTGCTTTGCACAGGCTTTTTAGATGTATCAACAACGCAAAAAAAAATTTGCAAGTGTTTACAGGCAAATTTGAGGCGCCATCTCAACTCTTTTGCACAACGGTCTTTCAGACATTTTGTTGTGCCGGCTTGTTATACGATGTTTTTACCGAAAAGTAAAAAACGAAAACAGAAAAGCGTCTTTGAAATGGTTCGAAAAAACAAAGCGAACTTTTCCAAAAATGCAGGCAATGAAAATTTTTGCGACTGCCTTACAACGGTTGACAACATTTACGCAACCGTTTGCGTGTTTTTGCTACACAAAAAGCGTTTGTAAGGAATTTTACACAACAAAACAACGGGAATTGACAAAAAGGAAAACATGAAAGACTTTATTTTTCAACAAACGGGCATTGCCCTGACGGGAGAACAGGAAAAGCAGTTGGAATACTACTGCGACTTTTTGCTGGAAGAAAACGAAAAGTACAACCTCACCGCCATTACGGAAAGAGCAGCCGTGTGGGAAAAACACTTTGCCGACAGTATGTTGGGTAGCGTGTTTCTGAAAAAGGGCGTATCTCTGTGCGACATAGGCAGCGGTGCGGGTTTCCCCTCGTTACCGTTGAAAATACTCCGTCCCGACATTGACGTAACGCTGGTGGACAGCCTGCAAAAACGCATAAATTTCACGCAGATGCTTTGCCAAAAGTTGGGTATTTCGGCAAACTTCTATCACCAACGTGCGGAAGATTTTGCAAAAACGAACCGTGAAGCCTTTGACGTTGCAACCGCCCGAGCAGTTGCGGCCCTACCTGTTTTGTTGGAATACACGGCGCAAATCGTGAAAGTTGGCGGTAGCATAGTGGCATACAAAACGGACTTGGAAGAAAGCCTCACGGCAAAAAACGCCTGCAAGGTGCTGGGATTGGTTCTTACAGACAGCAAAAACTTCACCTTACCCGACGGAAGCAGGCGATGCATTTTGCAGTATGTCAAAAAAACACACACGCCGTTGCAGTATCCCAGGGGGCAAAATAAACCCAGAAAATTGCCTTTGTAAGTTGTTCCTTTCAACAACAGTACTGTTGAGTTTTACAAAAAAACACGTTTTTGCTTTCAGAATTTTCGCTCACAAAGCCTTGCATTTTCAAGATTTTGTGCGCAAAACGTTTATACGTCTGTAAAAATTTTGTCAAAACAAGAAAAAAGCACGCAGTAATTGCGTGCTTTTTGTTTTTACAAGATTAACGAAAACTTTTGAAACGGTTGCAACTGCCACAGTTGTTTTCGCAACATGACGTTTGCCTTGTAGGCAGTTTGCACAAAGTCGGCATTGCCTGCGCTTTTAGAGGCGTTTTCATCTGCCATTCCGTTTGCGTTTCCGATTTTGCAACCTTTACTTATCTTCTTTTCTTGTCGCTTCTGTACACGAAGTTGAGGGTTTTTCTCGGCGCGTTGGGGGCGTTGAGAATGTCGCTTTGTTCCTTGGGGGAAACGACGATGTGTCTGTTGTTTCCCTGTCCCTCGCTTCCCGTGGTAACGTACTTGCTGTTTTGCAAAGCGGTGTGAATAATGCGTCTTTCGTAGGGATTCATGGGTTCAAGTTTCACAGCCTTACCCGTGCGCTTAACCTTGGATTCCAAATTGGAAGCAAGGCGTTTCAAGGTCTTTTCCCTCTTTTCACGGTAGCCTTCGGTGTCGATTACCACACGGCGGAAGTTGCCGTGCTTGCCGTTGAGAAGCAAACTGCAAAGGTACTGCAATGCGTCCAGCACTTCGCCGTGCCTTCCGATAACGCTGTTTGCGTCCTGTCCGAAAATGTTGAGGCAAACTGCGTCTTCCTTTTCGTAAATTTGCACGTCGCAATCGGTGCAACCCATTTTTTCCAGCACGTTTTGCAAAAAGTCCTTTATTTTTTCTCCCTCGGCAGAAGTTTCGGTGGAAACTTCCGCTTGTGCAACGGAGGTAACGTCCTCCGTTACTGCGGTTTCAGAGTTGTCTTTTCTCATAATTACCTCATATAACTTGCTTTGCCGGATTTGTTCTTTGCTTCCTCCTTGGCAAAACTTCTGTCCACAATCTTTTCCACGGGTTTACGCAATGCAACGGTGGAAAGAATGCTCAAAGTGTAGTTTACCACCATGTAGATGGCAAATGCTCCGGTGTACATAAATCCGAAAATCGCCATCATAAGGGGCATCATTATCATCATTGTTTTGTTGGTAGTTGCCGTCTGAATGTCCTGCTCGGTGGGTTGTTCGGCCTTGTTTTTGCTCTTTTTGTCCAGATACTGCGACAAAAACATGGAAAGGAAGGAAAGCCCGATGGAAAGCAGAGGCAAAATCATAAGCCCGTTCCATGCGCCGTTTTCCCCACGAATGCCCGTTTGCAACACTGCGCTGCGAATAAGTTCGTAGTGAGTAAGTCCGCTGTCCACGCCGAATTCGCTCATGTCAACCGTTGCGCTGAATCCGTTTGTGCTGTCGTTGTAGGCAGGCATTACGGACACCCACGTGTCGGGCTGCCAAACGTTCTGAATCCACAGCCAACTTTCGTGGTTGCCGATGTAGTACTCTTTCACCTTTTCCAAAGAGGCGTTGCGATAGGTTTCGCAAAATGCCACTCCGTACTTGTTTTCAAAGTGGTCGATGCCCACAATGTAGGCGTTTGTCTGCTTTTTGTACTCGTTGGTTTCCTGACTGCTTTCAAACACCGTGTTGTATTCGTTTTGCAGATAGTCCCACTTTTCGCCGCCTTCCTGTTGTACAGTGGTGTAGTAGGCTTCGTAGTAGGTGTCGGAAAGTCCCTGAAAGTTCTTCACGCTGCTGTAGGTGGAGTAATCACGCAAGCCGGCAAACATTACAAAGAAAATGACCATGGAAATTATCATGGGCAAGCAGGAGGAAAACATGGAATAACCCGCTTTCCCGTACACCTTTTTCTTTTCTTCGTTTGCACGGGGCGTATTTGCTCCGTAACGCTTGTCAATTTCCGCAAGCAGGGGTTGCATTTGTTTGTTTTTCTGCGTCATCTTGCGAGATGCCACACGCTGCCAGATGTCCAACGGCAATGTTACCAACTTCAGAAACAGCGTGAATACAACAACCGTCCAGCCGTAGTTGCCAATCCAGCCGTGCATCAGTTTGACCAACTTGCCCATTACGCCGAGGTTTGCCTCGGTGTAGTTGAAGTAGTCGGCTTTTTCCGTCTGACAACTTGCCAGCACAAACACGCAAAGCAATGCAAACAGCATTACAAGCGCAAAAATTTGCTTTTTTCTTTTCATTGTTACTCCCACAAATCCATCAAACAAACCACTTCATCTTTCCCCTGAGGTTTGTTGGCACAGGGTCGAAACCACCCTTTCCCCACGGGGCGCAACGCAAAAGACGCAAAAAAGTCAGCCAACTTCCCTTGAAAAAACCGAAAGACCTGTACGCTTCCATGGAATACACCGAACAACTCGGCGTGTAGATACATGTCTTTTTGCCCTTCCAGCGGGAGAAGGTGGCTTTGTACACCTTCAAAAGAAAAATTGCCACGTATTTCACAGTAACAAATCCGCCTTTTGCAACAGTTTTTGCATGCTTTCGCATATTTGCGCAAAGGCGTACTCTTCCTTTTTGCGAGGCACAAACACCAGGTTGTAACCTTCCTTTACTTTGGGCATAAACATCGACGCCGCAGCCTTCATCTGACGGCGTATTCTGTTTCGGCTTACTGCGTGTCCGTACTTTTTGCTTATGGAAAAGCCTGCCTGCGACAATTTTTTGTTGTTTTTGCAGTACAGCAACACAATGTATTTGTCGGCTACGCTTTGCGCATGCTTGTAGACGTAGTTGTATTGATAGTTCTTTTTAAGCCTGTAAATAGACTTCAAGTTTCTGCCCCGAAATCAGGCGGAAAGAGAATGACGACCCTTGTTTCTTCTTCTTGCAAGCGTTCTTCTGCCGCCGGTTGTCTTCATTCTTGCACGGAATCCGTGAACTTTGCTTCTTTGTCTTTTCTTGGGTTGATAGGTTCTTTTCATTTTGGTTCTCCTTATTTCTGCACAAAAAATTGTGCGTTGTAGTAGTAAAAAAAGCATTTCGGCGGTAAAGACGCACACTACCACCATAGCATTCACCCTATTTTATCAAATACACAATTCAAAGTCAAGTGTTTGCAACGCACACGCCTGCCTTTGACGGGCAAAGGTCGCCTTATTTTTTGCCGTTTTTTCCAAAACGCCGTTCAAGCGTTGTACAACGGTTTTCCCTTATCATTTGATAATTATTGTCAAAATTTTTACCAAAAAGTATTTTTTTCATTGCCGACAGCCGCTGCGGAT